>BNJS01000773.1_pt1 | contig 233115 bp, 354 predicted proteins | sample 8540461 | NCBI WGS metagenome assembly BNJS01 (sample SAMD00202454, study PRJDB9452) | human saliva metagenome | isolation source: human saliva | place: Japan
TTCAGGTTTATAAGTTTGGGATTGTTAGATTTCGTTTGGTAAGCTCTTCTTTGATTCGTCTGGTCAGTTTCCGCGCTTTTGTCGCCTGAATGCTATCTGTGCCATATCTGTTTTCGATATCTTCCAGTCGTTTGTTTGTAGTTATCGGTTTTGCCATCGGGTTAGTCGTCATGTCTGCTGTTTAAGATGAGCAATTCGTCCGTCCAATTTTTCTACGTCAGGATCTCCGTGATTAAATACGGAATCAGCCCAGTGAAACCAGATAATTCTAATATCCTGCCGCCTTCATGCTCCAGTGGTCCGTCTGATTTTTCAACAAAAGCGTAGGCAAAGTCGTGCATCAGTCCCATTGTAATAAACTACGCGCCACGTCTTTCCATATTGAAGATCTTCGCGAGCCAGATTGTAAGATTTGTATGCCACCCGCGCATGTGAAATAGTCGTGAGTCTGACAAACCAATGAATTTCGGGTTATTTTTCATGATATCGTGTGTGTTGCGACGGAATAAATTTATGAATTGTCGGCGAATTGCGACCGACGATGTTGCCGGAATGACGCACCAATTGCTACTGTTACGCCGATGAGAATTGCTCGCGCTAAAGATAGCCGAGGCTGGCCGAAAGTTTGCGGTATTTGGTGATAGAACGACGCGCATTAATCCATTGTAAAGCGACAATCCTGGAACTAATGGACAATTCCCGCCGCGATGATCGCCAGGGAAGGGAATTTCCATAATCTGGATGTCATAACGCGATCGGTCAATTACCACGCCGCCGCGATGCCGCTTGCTGTTACGATATCAAAGCCAAACTAGGCTAATCTTGAAATCCACCAGCCGAAAATTACGCGATCAATCCAGAAATGATCATCCCCAAAAATCGAGAATGATTAGAACGAACGCCGCCGCGATAATTCCAGCGCCAGAAATATTGCGTGTGTCCGTTCCAGCAATGCACGATCTGGCGTTGTCGGGGTCATACCGAATTTTGTCGCAATGTACAGTCCGACCATCACGCCAGCAATTACGCCGCCCGTCGCCATCACGACTTTTAACAATCTGGCGTTGGCGGTCATGATATTCCGTCAATTGCGTCCTGGGATGCGCCGACAAACATTAGTCCCGCGACTAATCAAAGACAATTCCGCGATAACCAACAATGTTGCATTGACACTTAGCCCCAGATAATTGCTACGACCAAGCTGCGCCCGCCGCCACCAATGTTGCAAAAATCGCCACAGAGGGCTTGCGAATAAAACAACGGCGCGCCAATACGTCCCAGCCATCTAATAATCCAGTCGCTGAGAATCCGAGCAGAAACGCGATTGACGCCATGAGCAAACTGCCGCCGTATAGAATAACAGAACCTGCGCTCACTAATCCGCCCGCCGCGCAAACGACTAGTCGGGAATGTTCGGTGGGCTCGGAGTATTTGCTGCACCGCCCTCAGCTTCTTCCAGGGGAGTTGCTTGCGACGAATGTCGAGGGCTACAATTGCAATGCTTGAATCAATTGATAATTAGGGGTCGTCAGGAACGATAACACGCGCCATCGTCAGCGCTCATGGTCAACTCTGCGGTCTTGAGAAATTGTCACCAAAGTGTAGCTCACGTCCACATGAACGGGTTCTGCGGCACATATGTCCGCGTGATTCCTTGCGCCATACGAACCACATCGCGCGCCACTACGCCCATGCTCAGAGCGTCACGGCAATCGTCGTAGCCAGGCGCAAAGCTCGCATATTCGGCGTCAAACTTTCGTCACTTTCTCCATGATGCTCTGGCTCAAAGCTGTAAAAGATTAGCGACTCAGCTAATGATTGCTCAAACGAATTTTGGTACTTTTTCTTCACAATATCTAGTGTAACAAATTTTATGCCACAGAAATAGCTGCCAGCAAAGAGACCTTCGGCCGAGACCAGAGGTCTCTGGCTGAATCTATTTCTTAGGGCGGGCTTGCAGCCTCGATCGAATGACTCTAAACAGCTCATTCACCGTATCACACGTCTGGACGCATATGAAGGATATTTTGTTGCTGTGGGCAACCTGAAATATCCCGAGAGTGCTCTGAGGTGCGCTGAGATGAAGTGTGCTGAGGCTGTTCGCTTCTAGCATTTCTTCAATGGCGTCTTCGCTTGCGCTGATCTTCTTCAAGCTTGCGCTGATCTTCTGCAAGCTTGCGCTTTCATCTTCTGGGAGCATTTCCCAGTATTGCTTTGCGAGACGTTCGGCTTCTTTTCGTCCACGCTCGGACTCAAGAAGCGCATCCCGGAAGATCGTTGTTCATTCCTGTACGCATCAAGCTCATTGGAGCTTGTCGTTCCGATAGACTTCTTCTGAAGCTCATCGATTACGTTGTACATCAGTAAGGTCTTTTAATGACCTTCCTGTTAACAAGAACGTCACACATCGCCATTACAGTTATCGTTACGTAATTGATGACAGCCGTTGACGATAGCGACGCGATCGGCTTTCCTGAGACATAAAAGCCGAAGATAGCAATCAGCGACAAGAGCAGTAAGACTACGAGAGAACGTGTAGAACTTCTGGTTGACTTGTATCGTCCAACCGCCTCCTAATATAGTTGCTCATATTATCACCCCTAGGTAGATAGGAGGTTACGTCTCAGCGGCGGCTTCCATAGACAGCTTTTAGATAGCTAGTATTACTGATATCACACATGAATAAAAAGTCAATATAATAAAAAGCAGCCCCAGTTGGGACTTAATAATTTAGGCATAGTACAAGCAGATGAAGATGTACTAAGACGCGTCAGAAGATACGCTTTAGCTCATCTTCATCTGCTTATCACTATTCAGGTCCAGATCAACTTACCGCAAGAAGCGCAAGAGATCAGGATCAGAGTTCTGACTCGTGGCGGGATTGCACGCCAAACCGCGATGTCATCTCAGCACACAGTGTGCTGGCCTTCTGGCACCAGATCCCAGGTCTGGATGGCAACTGCTGTCGCCATCCCTGTTACGCTCGACTTTCGTCACTTCGTGAATGACGTCGTCCACACCAGAAAAATGGATGAACTTCCTTCTCGGAATCCTTCAATCGGCGCTATCGTCGTATGTCATAGCAATGATAATCGCCTTTGTCATCGCACTCTGCATAGCTGAAGAACTTATTGAGTTATCAGACTTCACTGTACGATGTTCTCCTTCATAAAAGGCTAGTTACACCTTAATTTAGCGGTAAAAGCCATTGACCTTTCAGCGTGAAGCTGCCGATGTTTAGCGTGAACATCAGTCCCGTTGTCGGTCCTTTTCGGACTTAGGGGCCTCGCCTTTAAGCGCGACGTCAGGAGAGAATTATCTTAGAGACTGAAGTCTCGAAGTGGAATTCCACCCTACTTTCCTGTATTCAGGAGAAGCCGACTCGAGCAGCAAACCCTGGTAATGCCATCCTCGGACTGCGTAATGGTAGTGCCCCCAGCGTGGATGGTGATACCCTTGCAGACGATGTGAGTGCAGGGTGCGTAATGAAGCGCCATTTTTCTGACCTTTCTCTATCTCGCGGCGAACGGTTCGCCATCTTTTGCTTTTTGGCAAATAATCATGCGTGCATATGATCAAGCATGAAACGAGATTTCAATTGTCAGTACATATTCTCTCAACAACTAAAACCTCGCTTCATGCTTAAGTTTCGTCTTATAATCTTATAATCTTACATCTGCTTGTCAAGGTTCGCTTTCGGACAAGGATTTACTCGACTTGTCAATGAAAGCCAATGTTATTTATATCACGCGATAATATTTAAGTCAAGTTTAGTCAACTTTCTCTAAAATAATACCTGTTCTGGCTGGCAAGTAAACTTTAAGATTGTGACTATTATCAGCTGGGGAAGTGAAAATCGGGGAATCATGGTCTATTCGCCCTGTCCGCCGAAGTTCTTATCATCGCTACTAACGCCAACTTATAAGAGCCAGCTTCTGCGGGTACTGCATAATCTGAGTGGGACTTGTCGGGCGAAAAATTGATAACAAATAAAAAGTCGCCATGCATAAAACTTACCGTGTGATCAGATTGGCGAACCGTCAAATGGTGAAATATTAGGATTATCAATTCTGCTTAATAATCTTCATCAGCGCCGCGTCAAAATCACCCAGCCATTGGTATTTTAAGAAAACCGTTGTCGCGTAAATTCCATTGCCGACGAGGCGTGCTAAACGACCAATTATTGCCTTCACGCGGAAAAATCAATCCATTCCGGATGCCCGAATTACGCCCATGAAAATTCAAATAACTGCCGCCATGCGCAGCTCCGCGGTCATCAGGCGAATCAGTTTATGCAGGGCTATTCCGCGTTCGATCTTAAGATCCGGGTCAATTTTTATCCATATGCCAATACATATTTTTATCAATCAATCGGAAAAATCAGCGTTTTATCGCCGACGAGCGCTGGTCGCGACTTTTCGGCGTAATTGATGACTTTTTCTCTGGACGATGCGAACTTAAAGTGTAGGCCAATTGTCCCAAATCCCAATCTTCATCATTTTCTCTTTTCAGGGTTTTTATCCATAAATCTGGCGCGCCCATTTGCAAGCGATAATCAAATCCCAGCCCGCCGTCTTTTGTCGATGCGCCCAGTCCAGAAAACCGCTCATTTCCTCTGCAATTGTCATGGCGTCGGGGCGAATGGCGTGAATGGTTCATTGCCAATCGTAAAATAAAGCGAGCGCGTCTTTGTCGACATTATCGCGGAAATAATCGTCATAGCTAGTGAAACTTTCCTCGAGTCCGTGGTCGTGGTAAATCATGCCAGTTACACCATCAAACCTAAATCCATCAACGTGATATTCATCTCAGCCACCATCGGCAATTGCTTGCCAAAAATGCAAAACTTCCGGTTTGCCGTAATCGAATCAATCGCGAATCCCATTCAGGATGATTTGTTGGCTTGAAATATTGCGTCGGATCGCCGGCAAAAATTGCTCAGACCTTCGACTTCGTTTTTGGCGGCGTGAGCGTGAACAAGGTCAATGATGACGCGCAGTCCGCATTCCGTGCGCCGCGTCGACCAATTTCTGTAAAATCGTCGGGCGTGCCAAATCTTTGACGAAACCGCAAAAAGTTGCTGACGTGATAGCCGAAGCTGCCACATGGATGTTCTGCGATTGCCATAAGTTGAATGGTGTTGTGCCAGATTTCTTAATTCGCGGCAAAACCTCCGTGGTAAATTCACTGAAACTGGCTACTTTTTCCTGCTGGCTGCTCATACCAACGTGCGCTTCGTAAATCAGGGGAACTTTTGGCTTGGGCGGGTTTTATATTGCCAATTGTAGGGAGTTTTTGGCGACCCACGACCGCGGAAAAATCGACAGAATTTTCGTCCTGAACGATGTAATTTGAGTATGAAGGCAGCCGCCAACCGTCGCCGCCAGACCAATAGACACGCAATTTATATTTTTGTCCGGACGAAGTGAATCTTCAGGAAGATTTATGCTCCATTCGCCGTTTTCATCACGATTTAAGGCGAATTCCTCACTCTTTCCAGTCTGAAAAATCGCCAACTAAGAATATTCGAGTAGCGTTTGGCGCCCATTCTCTAAAAAGCCCACCGCATCTGTTTTCGGCGAAGTCCGAAATATAAAAACCCATCGCGAATTCGGCTGGCGTCTTGCCGCTTAAAACCGTTTTCAGCTTTTGAGGAACATATACTTCTCACGCGCCTGAATTGTGGATTTGTGCAGGGGCTAGCCACTGATCCAAATCAACGAGGGTTTTATTGCTCATCGTTTCTAGTGTGGCGAAAAAACTGATATAATCTATCAAATGAGACCTTTTCTTTTGAAATAACTTCACGATTTAACGACACGTTGGCGCGAACGGGAATTATCTGCCACACCACACGGTGATATTAAAACGCCGGCGTTTATTGTGGTTGGAACTAAGGCTAATGTTAAGGCGATGATTCCTGAGATGGTGAAGGATGTCGGCGCGCGAGGCGGTGCTGGCGAACGCTTATCATCTATATTTACAGCCGCATGAGTTGATTGAAAAGGCTGGATGTCTTGGGTGAATGTATGCACTGGGATGGTCCAACGTTTACGGATAGTGGTGGGTTTCAGGTTTTGAGTTTAGGCTCTGGCTTTAGAAGGTTTTGGCTATGAGCACCGATGTCGATGAAGAAATTGCGATTGCTAAAAATCGTCGCGTCATGCTTGGGTGGACGAAAACGGCGTGATGTTTAGTCGCATCTGGATGGTCTTATCATAAATTCACGCCAGAATTGTCCATGCAAATTCAGGCTGGAATTGGCGCTGACATTACTTTTTTGCGTTTGATGAATTGACTTCTTTGATTGATCCGCTACGAATATCAAGTTGAGGCGCTGGCCAGGACGCATGTCATGGGCGGAGCGAGTTTGGCGGAAGTCAGGCGCTTAAGGGCGGCTCGTCCAGATAAGCCGTATCAAGCTTTATTTGGCGTTTTGCAGGGCGCAAATTACGAGGATTTGCGGAAGCAAACTGCCGAGTTTTTTGGGCGCAATGGTTTTGATGGCTAGGAATTGGTGGCGCGCTGGAAAAAGGAAACCATGGCGCAAACGATCCAGTGGGTCAATCAAATTCTGCCTGAAAATAGGCCGCGTCATTTACTAGGAATTTCCGAGCCTGATGATATTTTTGCGGCAATTGAGCAGGGAATTGACACTTTTGACTGTGTGAGGTCCGACGCGAGTGGCTAGGAATGGCGCCGCTCATACGCCGTTTGGTCGAGTCAATGTGCGCGGTCAAAAATACCGCGAGATGTTTGCGCCGATTATGATAATTGCGATTGCTATACTTGCAAGAATTACACGGCGGCTTATCTCGTCATCTTTGCACGCTCGTGAGTCGTTGGCTGGAACGTTGTTGTCAATCATAACGAGCGATTTATCGTTAAGTTGGTTGACGATATTCGTGTCAGCTTGAGAATGGAACTTTTACGAGTTTCGCGATTCGTTCTTGGCGAAGTATTATGAGTAAGAAATAGACTATTTACAACTGATTGGAAAATCGTTATACTCAACTCATACGCCGTGAGTCTTTTTATCGGACTGTACCCGCGTGAAAAATAATAATTAAATTAGGAGAACTTCTACAAATGGCAGATGCATTTGACCGAAGCAAACCGCACGTTAACGTTGGTACAATGGGCCACGTTGACCACGGTAAGACTACGCTGACTGCTGCGATTACTGCAGTGTTGGCAAAGCGCCTACCAAGCGCAGTTAACAAACCTGTTGCGTACGACCAGATCGACAACGCACCAGAAGAGAAGCAACGTGGTATTACTATCGCGTCTTCACACCAAGAGTATGAATCAAGAATCGTCACTATGCACACGTTGACATGCCGGGACACGCTGACTACGTCAAGAACATGATCACCGGTGCTGCTCAGGTTGACAGTGCGGTATTGGTTATCGCTGCAACTGACGGCCCAATGCCTCAGACTCGTGAGCACGTTTTGCTTGTAAAGCAGGTTGGTGCCAAAAGATCGTTGTCTCTTGAACAAGATGGACATGGCTGGACGAGGAAATGGTTGAGCTGATCGAAGAAGAAGTTCACGAACTTCTTGAAAAGAACGGCTTCGACAAAGACGCTCCAATCATCAAGGGTTCTGCCTTAAGGCTCTTGAAGGTGACGAGAAATACGAAGACGCTATTATGGAATTGGTTGACGCAATGGACAGCTACATTCCAGAGCCAGCACGTGACATGGACAAACCATTCATTATGCCAATTGAGGACGTCTCAATTAAAGGGTCGTGGTACAGTAGCAACTGGTCGTATCGAGCAGGTGTTGTTAAATTGAACGACGAAGTTGAAATCGTTGGTTTGAAGCCAACCTGAAGTCAGTTGCAACTGGTATTGAGGCCTTCAAGAAATCTCTTGACCAAGGTCAAGCAGGTGACAACGCAGGTGTCTTGCTACGCGTATTGAGCGCAGCGACATTGAGCGTGGTCAGTTTTGGCAAAGCCAGGCACACTATCTACACACTGAGTTTGAAGCTGAAGTTTGCATCTTGAAGAAGGAAGAAGGCGGTCGCCACACTCCATTCTCAAAGGCTACAGCTCACAGTTCTACTTCCGCACAACTGACGTTACTGGTGAAGTTGAATTGCCAGCTGACAAAAGAAATGGTTAGCCAGGCGACACTGTAACCTTCAAAAGGTTAAGTTGCTGCACCAATTAGCTATGGAACAAGGTTTGAACTTTGACTATCCGCGAAGGTGGCCGTACAGTTGGTGCTGGTGTTGTTACAAAGATTAACAAATAATTTTGATAACTAAGCCTAATTAAATCTCCCGAACTTTCGGGGGATTTTTGATTGCCACAAGAAGGGGTTAATTGACAAAGCGGGCAATGTTTATGGCAGAATAAAGACATCTAATATAAAAACAGAAAAAGGAGATTTTGGTGAATAAACAGAAATTAGCTAATTGTTGGCGGAGGCGGAAATGGTCAGTGCGACGGCGGCTTATGCGTGTGCGTTGCGTGGTGTCATCGAAGAGATTGTGTTGATTGACCGTACGAGGATTTGGCTTAGTCAAGCGGCTGACATTAATGACGCGATGGGGATTGACAGAAATGTCGTGGTTCATACGGGAAATTATTCTGACATCAATGACGATGACATTGTCAGATTACTGCGGGTGCGCCGCAACTTCCTGGACAGACTCGGTTGGAATTGATTGACGTTAATGCAAAAATTATGCGATATTGTGAAAAATATTATGGCGAATGGCGCGAAGCCGTATTTGGTGATTGTCAGTAATCCAGTTGATGTTTTTGACTTACGTGGCGCTTAGGAATCTGGTTTGCCGAAAATCGCGTGTTTGGGACGGGCACGACGCTCGATACTTCGCGAATGAAAATCGTATTTGGCGGACGCGTTCATCGTCGACAGTAAAGCGGTTGACGCTTATATTTTTGGGCGAGTATGGCGATTCATCGTTTTCGACAATTGAGACGGCGCAAATTGGTGAAGTGCCGATTACAGGAGTATCCTGGATTTACAGAGGAAATGATTGATGGAATTGAGCAGAAGGTTCGCGACCGAGCTTATCAGGGTGATTGAAACAAAGAAATCGACGTATTTTTGCGATTGGGTTTGTTGATGTCTAAAATTGTTTCAGCGCTCGAAAATCGACGCACACGGTTTATCCGTCTGCTCTTTTGGCTGAAGGCGAATATGGACTGAATACTGTTGTGCTTGGATTGCCATCAACAATCAGCAGCGACGGCGTGAAGACTTTTGGCGGGCTATCCACTTACCGAGCGAGAAAAGAATCGCTGAATAAATCCGCTGGAATTATTGCAGAAATGATTTCTCATCTTGATAAAGCAGAAAATTGCTGATATAATCGTGCATAGTTAATAATAATTTATCTCGAGAACTCGATTGACTATAAATAGGGCAATTGAGGTTACGAGATCGCACATAAGAGGAGGAGCTATGGCTCAAGATGGGAATTAAAATCCGTATTCGTCTGAAGGCTTATGACCACAAAGTCATTGACCAATCAGCAAAAAACAAATTATCGACACCGCAATTCGCACAGGTGCTAACGTGGCTGGTCCAGTGCCTTTGCCAACTCGACGCAGCACCTACACCGTCGTAAAGAGTCCACACGTTTACAAAAGCTGGTGGTGAATCTACGAGCGCCGCGTTCATAAGCGTCTGATTGACATCACAAACGCTACACCAAAGACAATCGACAGCTTGCAGAACTTGAACTTGCCAGCTGGCGTTGACGCTGAAATTCGCTGTAATTTAACGATATATAAAATTTCCGCCTCTTGAACGGGGCGGATCTTTTATGCTATAATTCCATTCAGCTTATGACAAAACAAAAACTCGTACTTATGCTCGCAATCGCTCGAAGTCTCAGCGAGCTATTTAGTCGCAAAGGGCGCGAACGTATTTATGATAATGACGGCTCATTTTTCTTGAAATTGGTGGTTTTTGTGATATTAGTGCGCTGTGGCTTCGCCCTAAAAATCCAATTAAGTTGGCGGTTTGGTTGTCCAAGCTATTCCTGTCGGGCTATTTGATTGCGTTGCTGCTGGTATTAAAGATTGAGAAATATCAATTCAACCGGAAAAATTTGGTACGTCACGATAATTTTCATGGCAATTCTGACCTCGTTTACGCCGGTTGGTGTGATGATTTAATCGCTATGGATTCGTTATAAAAATAATACCGCTCAATTAGGGACGATATTATTTGCTTGAAGTTGTTTGCTCTTAAGCTTCTAGAATGGACGACCGCCGCCCAACTTGCTAATAGCGTATCCAGAGTCTTGAATAATATCAACTAGCGCCTCGGCTCGTGTAGCTGCGTCTGGGATATTTTTAGCCGCCTCATAAGCTAAGCGAACATCTTACTGCTGTTGGTTATTCTTGCGGCTGACATGTATATACGAATTTTTCGTTCTCCATCAACGCCTTCCATTCTGTCTATATTTGGCGCTAGTGCATTAATAGCTTCATCTCTGATAGTGCGTAAATTATTCAGTTCTTCGTTTGTATTTTCGATTTGAGAATCGTTCATGATTGCCCCCTAATTAATAAATTTCTTTTCAAATATGATTATAGCATATGCGGAACTGTAGAGTAAAACAGAACATGTGGTCATGGGTTGACTTTTTGAGGCTAGTGTGCTACAATTTACAGGTAATTTCTATTACGCGTAATATCAACTGTTCTCCTTGATGAATGAGCAGGTCTGGTTATGAACGGGTGTTTATATTTAATATCCTCTCAGAATCCAGAAACCGCACATCATCGAGGAGTATTTAAGTGGGAGGAGGAAAAGTGAAAACACTTCTCGGTACCAAACTTGGTATGACCCAGCTCTTGGCTGAAGACGCAAAGCCATTCCGGTAACGCTGATCCAAGCCGGCCCTGTCACCGTGACTCAGGTGAAGACCGTCGAAACCGACGGGTTTACAATGCGGTACAGGTAGCTTTTTGGAGAGGGTAAGAACCCGAGCAAGGCCGTGGCTGGACACGTTAAGCAGCCCATGACCCCCGAAGCATATTCGGAATTCCGTGTCGACCAGATTCAGAGGATCTGAAAGTGGCAGTGAAATTAATGTTTCCGCGTTTGAAGTCGGCGATTTTGTCGATGCAACGGAACCAGCAAAGGTAAAAGGTTTCGCTGGAACCATTAAACGCCACAACTTTAAGCGTCATCGTAAGACGCACGGTGGTAAAGGTAATACTCGTAAGCCGGGTTCAATTGGCTCGATGTATCCGCAAAAAGTTTTCAAAGGTAAGACGATGGCTGGCCACATGGGTCACGAACGTGTTACTGTTAAGAACTTGAAGTGGCATATGTTGATCCAGAGACCAATCTAATCGGGGTTAAGGGCGCTGTTCCTGGACCACGACAGGGGCTGATTATTTTAGGGAGGTGACAAGTAACGGCAGATTCAACCAAACTTCCTAAAAGACATTTTTGCTGTGGAAGTGCCAAATCACGAATTGCTGAAATTGGCATATGACAGCTACTGGCAAACGCACGCTCAGCTAGCGCTACAACCAAGCAGCGTGGCAAAGTTTCTGGTGGTGTAAAACCTAGGAAGCAAAAGGAACTGGTCGAGCACGTTTCGGTTCAACCGTAACCCAATCTGGCGCGGCGGTGGTGTAGTATTTGGCCCACGCGGTAACGAAAACTACACTAAAAAATTGTCAAAGACTGCTAAGAAAGTGGCAGTTCGCCAAGCTTTGACCGTAGCTAACGAAGCTAAGAAGATTGTCGTCAAAGACATTAGACTACTGGCAAAAGACCAAAAGTCGCAACATTCTAGCTGACAACAAGTTCGAGCGCCGTGTTCTGATCGTTGTAGATGAGAAGACGCCAGAACTTATGCGTGCTACAAACAATATTCAGAACGTTTTGTGGTTCGCGCTAATTATCTAAGCGTTTATCACATTCTGAATGCGGATACAATCGTTATAACACCGAAAGCTCTACCTGTAATTACTGCATGGTTGGGCAAGGAGGAAGCGTACTATGAAACAGACGATTATTATCCCACGTGTAGTGAAAAAGGCTGACGCACAGAGCGCTAATGGCGTATACGTGCTACGCGTTCCACTTAACTTGAATAAGAACGAAATCAAATCAGCTGTAGAAGCGCAATTTGGCGTTACTGTAGTTAAGGTTAAAAACCTTAGTACAAGATCGAGCAGGCTGTACGCTTCTCACGAGGCAAGAATCGTTATCCTGGCACAACAACACGCAAGGATTGGAAGAAGGCTTACGTGACGCTGAAAGAAGGCGATAAGCTCGATGTGTTTGACGCGGTAGAGCAGCAGATGGAGGAGACCCGGCAATGCCAGTGAAAGCTATCAATCAACCACCCTGCTCGTCGCGGCATGACGAGTCAGAGTTGTCAGAACTGCAACAAGAAAACCTCTTAAAAAGTCTGATTAAAGCTAAAAAGCAAAATGCCGGTCGCAACAACCAAGGTCGAATTACTGTTCGTCATCGCGGAGGCGGCGTTCGTCGCCACTACCGCTTGCAGTGAACCATAATTTGCCAGCAGGCTTGACTTGACGATTGAAGAAATCGAATACGATCCAAACCGCTCAGCTCGTATTGCTCGAGTTAAGGATCAGTACAATTTGTACCACTACATCTTGGCTGACACCTCAATGGTTAAGGGTAAAACTATCCGAACTGGCGAAGAAGCTCCAATTGAGGCTTCGAACCGCTTGCCATTGTCAGTTATTCCTGTTGGTACGATGATTTACGCTATTGAGTTGACCGCTGGAAAGGGCGCACAAATGGTACGCGCCGCTGGTGCTAAAGCTCAGTTGATGGCGAAAGAAGGCAACTATGCAACTATCAAATTGCCATCTGGTGAAGTTCGCAAAGTTCGCTTGGAAGCTACCGCTGCTATCGGTGTAGTTGGTAACGTCCAACACCAAAATGTTAAGATCGGTTCAGCTGGTCGCAAACGTCGCAAGGGTATTCGCCCAACCGTTCGTGGTGTCGTTATGAACGCCGCAGACCACCCACATGGTGGTGGTGACGGTGGTCGCCACGGTACTGGTAAAGCACCACGTACTCCTTGGGGTCAATTGACATTAGGGTTATCGAACTCGTCGCCGTAAAGGCTCGAATAAATTAATCGTACGCACGCGTCACGACGCGAAGAGGAAGAGGTAAATCACGATGAGTCGTTCATTAAAGAAAGGTCCATTCGTCGATGTAAAGCTAGCAAAGAAAATTGCTGCTCTTAGCCTTGACGATCGAACCGTTATCAAAACGTGGGCGCGCGCTTCGACTATCACACCAGAGATGGTTGGTCGAACGATTGCTGTTCACAACGGTAGTGCACGTACCAGTGCTGATTACCGAAAAATATGGTTGGTCATAAGCTCGGTGAGTTTAGTCCAACTCGTAAATTCCGTAAACACGGTGGAAAGGATAAGAAGCAATCATGGCTGATACAACTTATACTGTCCGTGCTTACGCTAAAGGTGTTGATCAGGCACCACGTAAAGGTAAGTCTAGTCGCAGCCTTGGTACGAGGTCGTACTGCAGCTGATGCGCTAGTTATTCTGGAGCACGTTCAAAGCGCGCTGCTAGCCCAGTTAAAAGGCTATCGAAAGTGCTAAGGCAAACGCCATTAACAACCACGGCTTGGACGCTACAAAGTTTGGTAATTACTACTTTGAGCGTTACTACTGGTACACGCTTGCGTCGCTTTAAGCCAGCATCGCGCGGTCGCGCTTTGCCATTCCAGAAAAAGACTTCAAATATTTTTGGTTGAAGTAACTGGCGCGGAAAAAGCCAAAGAAAGCGCCTGCAAAAAGAGGCCGAAGCTAAGGCAGAAGCAAAACTGCTAAGCCTGCAGCTAAAAAGCCGCTAAACCGGCAGCAAAAAGGAGGAGAAGTAAATGGGTCAAAAGTGAATCCAATCAACTTCCGCCTACAGGTCAATAAGAACTGGAGCTCTCGTTGGTTTACGGCCAATAAAAAAAGAGTTTGCAGAGGCGATTCGTCAGGATCACGAAATCCGCGAGTTGATTGAAAAAGAAATTTGCCTCACGCCCAACTATCAATCGCATTGAGATTGAGCGTAGCGCTAACTGATCACGATTACAATTCACACAGCAAAAGCTGGTGTTGTTATCGGTCGCGGCGGTGCTGGCGTGAACGAATTGAAGAAGCAAGTTGAGAAGATTGCTGGTCAGGCTGTTCGTATTAACATCGAAGAAGTTCGCCGTCCAGAATTGGCAGCAAAATTGGTAGCTGAGAATATCGCTCGCCAATTGGAACGCCGAATCAACTTCCGCCGTGCAACTAAAATGACCGCACAAAACACCATGAATGCTGGCGCTAAAGGTATTCGTATTGAGGGTGGCTGGTCGTTTGAACGGTGCTGAAATGGCACGTCGCGAAAAGGTAATTGAAGGCTCAGTGCCTCTACATACCTTGCGCGCTGATATTGACTTCCACTGTGCTCGCGCTCAGACACCAGCTGGTATCATTGGCGTGAAAGTGTGGATTTATAAGGGAGAAAGGAGTCGCTAAATGCTGTTACCAAAGAAAACTAAGCACCGCAAAGTGCGTATTGGAAAAAACCGCGGTCAAGCAACTCGTGGCAATTACATCGCGTTCGGCGACTTTGCATTGCAATCACAATCAAATGAGCGCATCAACTCCCGCCAAATCGAGTCTGCTCGTCAGGCGATGACTCGTTACATCAAGCGTGGCGGTAAGATTTGGATTCGAATCTTCCCTCACACTCCAGTTACCCGAAAGCCACTTGGCTTGAAGATGGGTGGCGGTAAAGGTAACCCAGAGTTCTTCGTTGCTAAGGTAAAGGCTGGTACTGTTCTGTTTGAGATGCAGGGCGTTTCAGAGGAAGTTGCTCGCGAGGCAATGCGTCTGGCTAGCCACAAATTGCCAGTCAAATGTAAGTTCATCAAGCGGGAGGACGCATAAATGGCTGAAGCAAAGAAAACTGTTAAAGCAGCAGTTGTTAAGACTATTGACGACTTGAAGAAGGAATTGGCTGAAAAGCGAAACGACCTACTTCAGGCAAAACGTTCTCACGCTGCTGGCGAATTAGTTAATCCAAAAGCGTTGCGTTCACTCCGAAAAGGAAATTGCACGCCTGCTGACACAAATTAATAATACAAAGGAGAGCAAGTAATGGCCCGACGAACATTGATTGGCGTCGTAACGAGTGCCAAGCGCGATAAGACCATCACTGTGACGGTCACTAGCCGCGAAACGCATCCGCTATACGGCAAGCAGTACACCGTGACTCGCAAATACACTGCTCACGATGAAACCAACGAAGCAGGTGAAGGCGACAAGGTGCAGATCGAAGAGACTCGACCAATTTCCAAGACTAAGAGTTTTACTCTAGTTAAGGTGATTGAAAAAGTCTCGCGGTTCTATCAAATTAAAGGACGAAGTTTCTGGCGAAACTAAGGAAGAGGCTAAGGAGGATGACAAATGATCCAACAAGAATCTCGCCTTAAGGTAGCCGACAACTCAGGCGCTAGGGAAGTTTTTGTGTATCCGCGTTCTTGGTGGTACACGACGCCGTTACGCTCGCGTTGGCGACGTAATCGTCTGCTCGGTAAAAGACGCTAGTCCAACCGGTAACGTTAAGAAAAAAATCTGTTGTTAAGGCTGTAGTTGTTCGTACTCGCGATCAAATTCATCGCAAAGACGGCTCAACAATCTGTTTTGACGACAATGCCGTAGTGATTATCAACGATGACAAGCAACCAAAAGCTACTCGTGTCTTCGGTCCAGTTCCACGCGAACTTCGCGATATGGGCTACATGAAGATCGTCAGCTTAGCTCCGGAGGTACTCTAATGGCTCGAATTCATAAAGACGATACCGTAAAAATTATTGCTGGTAAAAAAATAAAGGCACAACTGGTAAAGTTCTAAAGTTAACACAAAGGATCAAACTGTTTTTTGGTCGAAGGTGTTGGTGTTGGACATCGCCACGTTAAGCCAAGCCAGTACAATCCAAAAGGTGGCAAGAAAGATATTCACGTACCAATGGATATCAGCAAAAGTCGCTCTGGTTGTTGATGAGAAATCAGGCAAAAACCAGCCGGGTTGGTTTAGTAAAGAATGCTGACGGCGGCAAAACTCGTGTTGCTCGTCAAGCAAAAAAATAAGGAGATTAAATAATGGCAGAAGAAAACTGTCGTACCCAGCTCCTCGCTTGAAAGCCTTGTATCAAGGAACTTACCTTAAGGAACTACAAGCCGAATTGAATCTAAAGAACGTGCATGAAGTGCCAGCTTTGGAAAAGATCGTCGTGAGCGTTGGTACCGGCAAAAAGAAAGATGACAAGCGTCATTTCGAAATTGTCAAAAAAACACTGTCGAGAAAATTACAGGTCAAGCACCAGTGGCTCGACGAGCCAAAAAAATCAATCGCGACATTTAGCATTCGTAAAGGTATGGGCGCGCCAATTGGTGTTAGCGTAACTTTGCGCGGCGCTCGTATGTACGAGTTCATGGATCGTTTGATTAATGTTGCTTTGCCTCGCGTTCGTGACTTCCACGGCGTTGGCTTGAAGTTTGATAAAGGTGGCAACTATAATCTAGGTATCACCGAGCAATCGATTTTCCCAGAATTGACATTTGAGGAAACTCAGGTTTTGCACGGTTTGCAGGTTACATTTGTTATCAAGAACGGCAGCAAGGGAAGCTTCTAAGGCGTTGCTAGAAAAATTCGGTATGCCGTTTGAGAAGAAAGGAGGCGTCAAGTAATGGCTAAGAAATCAATGGTCGCTCGCGATAAGAAGCGTATGAAGATGATTGCCAAGTTTGCAGCCAAGCGTGCTGAATTGAAAGAACTTGGCGACCTCGATGGTTTGCAGAAGTTGCCTCGCAATTCTAGCCCAACCAGGCACAAGAACCGTGATAGCATCTCTGGTCGCCCACGCGGCTACATGCGTCAATTCGGCTTGAGCCGTATCAATTTCCGCGAAAAAGCAGCCAAGGTGAAATCCCAGGCATAACAAAGAGTAGTTGGTAAGAAGGAAAGGAGATTAGAATATGTCTATGCAAACTACAGACCCAATCGCCGACCTTCTGACTCGCATCCGCAATGCGAAATTGGTTGGCAAAACGGAAGTTCGTGTTCCGTCCAGCAAGATGAAGAAAGTCATCGCTGAACAATTAGTTAAAAACGGCTACTTGGCAGATGTCAAGCTGGAAGACGCTAAGCCTCGTGGTGTGTTGGTAGTTACTATCAATGAAAAAGGAACTAACAGCACCATCAACGAAATTACCCGTATCTCAAAACCTGGTCGTCGCGTTTACGTCGGCGCTAGCGAGATTCCAAAGGTGAAGAGCGGCCGCGGTTTGGTACTCATTTCAACATCAAAAGGTGTCATGACTGGCGCTGAAGCAGCTAAGGCTAAGCTTGGCGGTGAGTTGTTGTTGAAGGTTTACTAAGCCTCACGCAAATCAAATAAACGTCCTCATTGCAGGGCGTTTATTTTTTATATCTATCTATACAGAGATAGTATAATAGTGATATGATCGACCTTAAAAATGTGTCTTATGAAACTAATAGTCGAGAATTGTTTAGTGATGTAAGCTTTACTATTAACGCCGGAGATAAGATTGGACTAGTTGGTCCAAATGGTGCCGGGAAAACTACTTTATTAAAAATAATAAACGGAGATATCCAGCCTACATCAGGTGATATTATTTCGAGTGGTGAAGAGATAGGTATTTTACCGCAAAACCTGAATAAATGGCTCGATAAGACAGTTTATGATTTTATAGAAGAGGTGACCGGTGTTAAGTCGGCTAGAGAAGAATTTGATTATCAGTGTGAGAGGTTAACCCAAGAGGCTAGTGAAAAGACGCTATTAGCTTATGGCGAAGCTCTGGAGAGGTATGAAAAATTCGAAGTAGCAAATTTTGACACGACGATTAAAAAGGCTTTATCACGAGCAGATCTGGGTGACATTGATCCGGATAGATGTCTGAATACATTTTCTGGGGGACAACGCACACGGATAGCTTTGGCGGCAGTTTTTGCGTCTCGTTATGATCTAATTTTGCTTGATGAGCCAACTAATAACCTTGATGACAGCGGAGTAATCTTGCTTGAAGATTTTATCGACAATTCGCCAGCTTCATTTTTGATCGTGTCCCATGATCGGCATTTCTTACGTAACACTACGGAACGGATTATAGAATTGACTGGCGGTAAGGGCGTGAATAAGTATAATCTTGGTTACGATGAATATATTGAAGCAAGACGTGAAGCCCGTCAAGCAATGGCCGACCGCTATGAGCAATATGAAAAGGAGAAGAAGCGACTATATCGTATTGCGCGGGACGCGAAAATTCGTGCGAATTCGGCCAAATCTAGCCACAAAAAATCGGATAGTGACAAGTTAAATGATAATTTTCGTAAAGAGCGCGCATCTTCAAATATTGCAGGGGCGGCTGGAGGTGTAGAGTCTCGTCTGCGACAATTGGATGAACCTGAAAGAGTGGAGGATGAAATTGCTATTAAGTTTACTTTCGACGAAGTATCGTCTAAGAAGCATAGCCTCATTTCTGTGCAATCGCTAAGCATTTCACATGATGGAGAGAAGATGATAGGACCTGTTACTTTTAATGTACGTCCTGGTGATAAAATATTGATCCAGGGAGAGAATGGTTCAGGAAAATCTTCGCTCCTCAACTTTATTATGGGAAATAATACACCTGAGTATCATCGCGGAGAAATAAAAAAAGGCGAAAATGCAAAAATAATATATATGAACCAGTCGCAATCATTGCCACTTAAAGACAACTCGCCTTTGGACAATTTGCGGTATTTATCGCCAAAACTTGAATTACACGACGCGATCAATATCTTAATTCGTTTTGGTCTGGATAAACGAACAATCTCTTCGACAAAAAGCAATAGATCTCAGCGGTGGCGAACGGGCTAAAGTTTTGCTTGCTGCTATGTCAACGAACTCTCCTGATCTTATCATCCTGGATGAGCCGACGAACAACCTTGATATTCCTACGATTGAAGCTTTGGAACTGGCGCTAGGTCAGTATAAAGGAGGCGTTGTGATAGTGTCTCACGATCAAGACTTTATCAAAAATATAGGGATAACGGAGAAAATTAAAAATATAAAAAGACTTGACGGAATGGCTTTGTAGAGAATTAGCTAAAATATTTAAATGTAAGTTTAGACGATCTAACTGGTGATTCAATAGAAGAAGCAAGAAGTGATAAAAGGACTGCAATAATATCTCCAAATAGTATCTTGTAATAAAATTCAGTCATCAGGTAATTGCAAAGGTGCAAAGATTCATCAAAATATGCTTTGTTTGGATGTGATGATATCAATTCTACTGCTTTTTGTATATTATAATTTAACTAAGGGTAATTTTATGATAGTTAAAGAATATGGAAAAATCTAATAAAAGATATTATTATGTTATTACATGGTGGTGGATTATCATGGTGGAATTATGAAGAAGTGTCAGAAATATTAAAAAGTGATTATCATGTAATATTACCAATATTAGATGGTCATTCAGGAAGTGATAGAGATTTTACTTCTATTGAAAGTAATGCAAAATGAAATAATTGAATATATTGATAATAATTATAACGGAAATGTTAAACTTATAGGAGGACTTTCACTAGGAGCACAAATTTTATTAGATATATTGTCAAAAAGAGACAATATATGTGAATATGCAATAATTGAAAAGTGCTTTGGTGTGTCCAATGAAAATTACAAATAAACTTATAGAATCATCAATTAATGTGTCTTATGGACTTATAAATAAAAAGTGGTTTTCTAAACTTCAATTTAAAAGTTTAAAAATAAAAGAAGAATTATTTGATAAGTATTATATTGATAGTTCTAATATAACAAAAAGATAATATGATTTCATTTTAAAAAGCTAATTCAATTATCATCTTAAGAATATAAAAACTAACAAATCAAAATCAATAGTGATAGTAGGAAGTAAAGAAAAGACCAATTATGATTAAATCTGCAAAAAAATAATACACGATGAATTAATTAATAGTGAATTAGAAATATTAGTGGTTATTGTCATGGAGACTTAAGTATTAATCATCCAAATGAATATGCAGAAAAAGTTAAGAAACTGATAAAATAACTGTTCGGAAAATTTTAGTAAACACGAGCAGTTTGAAGAGTAATATGATGAGAGCCGAAAAGGCTCTTTATTTTTTTATGTCTTTAAATTATATTCATTCTAAAAAGTTTGTTGTATTAAGAATGGTGGTAGTATAATTATTTCTATTGCAAAATGGCTTTTTATGCCCAGAGGATCAATATATAAATTCCAGGAACAGAATTTAATGATGTTAAATTTTAAAGGAAGTACTAAATGATTGAACAGAAAACATTCGGCCAGAAAGTAATAGAATTTAATAAAAATTATCTAAAAATATCAATGGAATTGCCGGATGGTTTTAAAATTATAAATCCGTTTAATGGAAGTCAAAAAGAAATAGTAAATGAAATTTCAATAACGTTCTACAAAAAGGTTTTTACAATGATTGTAATAAACGTCGTATAATATTAGGAAGTTCACCAGCACGTCGAGGAACAGCTATTACAGGAGTGCCATTTGAGGATGCGGAACATCTTCAAAAAGAAACTGGTATTTTGATTGATAAGTTTTATATTAACAAATCGTCTTCAGGGTTTTTTTATATGATGTAATTGAAAAATATGGTGGATGCAAAAAGTTTTATTCGGATTTTTATATGAATTTTGTCTGTCCTGTTGGTATAGTTAGAGCCAATTCAAAGGGAAATGAGGTTAACTGCAATTATTATGATAGTAAAAATTGCAAGAAACATTGTATTCTTTGATTGTTAGTTCAATACAGGCACAAATTGATTTTTGGAATCGATACTTCTGTGTGCTATTGCATAGGAAGTGGAGATAATTATACATTTTTATCTAAAAATAAACAAAAATATAATTTTTGATGAAATCATACCTTTGGAACATCCGAGATTTATAATGCAGTATAATTCTAAATATAAATATGAATATTTTTGAAAAGTATTTGACAGCTTTTAAAGCAAAAATCATGGCAAAGAGAAGGAGATAGCATATCGTTAATAAAAAAATTTTAATGAAACATTAATACATGACGAGTTGTTCAAAAAGATTGATTATATTATTTTTGTTGTTGAAGGTTTACTAAGCCTCACGCAAATCAAATAAACGTCCTCATTGCAGGGTGTTTATTTTTTTATGATAAACTTTTATCATATGGGAGCTGGAACGCTAAAAGACATAAAGTCGGCATACCGAGTAGCAGTAAAGGGATTAGTGCGTGATGAATCAGGTAGACTACTGTTCGTTCAAGAGAGAAGTGACTCATGGGATCTTCCTGGCGGTGGGCTAGAACATGGTGAGGATATTACAGAAGCGTTGAAACGAGAATTTCTGGAAGAACTAGAGACAGATATCGAAGTCGCTGCAGAAAAATCCCTTGATTATTCCAACTTGGAATACAAAGTTCGACGACCCCTGTTTTGATTATTGCCTACAAAGTTACTCTATTAACGACACCTAGTAAAAACAGATGAAGTTTCCAACTTTAACTATTTCGATATTCATGAAATCAAGCAAGAAAAGCTGGATTCTACGCTGATTGGTAATCTTTCAAAGATATATCAAATTGACCGCTAGTACTCTCGAGAGAAATATTTCTATGCTTTCCATACGGCAGACAGTACTGAAGACGCTCTCATATCGCTCTGTGCTATAAAAAGAGAATGCAGGACACTTTCTGACACCCAGGGATATAACGTATAATAGATTAGACTGGCTCGGGCAATAAATTTAGGAGATATCATGGACACCGTAATAAAAACTATTAAAGCACGCACCTGGAAGGACGGTAAAGAAATTCACCCAGAAGATCAGACTCTTCCGGTAAATCAGGTATATGCTTGGCTTTTTACTCACGATAATAAAATAGCCATTGTCTCTAAAGATGGTCGAAAGTGGCAGCTGCCCGGTGGAAAACCAAATAATCACGAGACTTACTTGCAACCATTGTACGTGAAGTAGCAGAAGAGACGGGAATTAATACAGACAGTGTGTCTAGTCAGTATAAGTTCTTTGGTTATTACGATATCTTGGAAACGGATAGCTTAAAAAATGATGACGAGTACTTACAACTTCGGGTTAGTCTGAAACTTAATAAGAATGCCGATGAGTATATCTTACATCAACAGAACGAGGACGAAGAACAAATGCAGGAAGAGCAGATACGGTATGCTAAATTTGTGACAGTTGATGAACTCACACAGCACATTCCATGAGCAAACGAAAGCGCGGAGCTGAAAGCCGCTATACAAAGTCAAATAAATTTTCCCGTATCACATTAGCACATTTTTCGACCGCAACCTCATGCCCGAGTAAATATCCATTACGCTTCAACTCCGGTAGCTCGCGCACTTCGTGAAACATCATATTAAGTTCAGATACGAAAAATAATTCCCGAAACGGCATGCCTTTGAGTCGAGATTCATCTCGTGGCTCGGTTAAGATAACACCAGAATTTTTTTCCAAAAATCACTTTCTCACGACCATTGGGGAAGTTTACTGCAAGACACGTCGTGTATTGCGCTCGTCTGTTTGTTTTATCTTCAAGCTTCTTTAGGCAATAATCTACGATTTCTTGATCGCTCATCTCATGACCATTCCAGCGTCTTGTAAATACGCCAGGCTCGCCATTTAGAGCTTCAATTTCCATGCCGGAATCATCGGCGATAATTATCAGGTTTTTATCATTTTCGTGTAAATGATTCCTTGTGTGTTGCGCTTTCAATAGGGCGTTTTGTTCAAATGTTGTGCCCGTTTCTATGCAGTCAGGTATTTGATAATCTAAATCTGCCAACGAAATAATTGACATCTGCGGAGAGAATTTATGAAACGCGGTAACGAATTCTGCGTATTTTCCTGGGTTTTTGTGGCGAAAAGTATTGTTGCTGTCATTAAGTATAATTATATCAATTATCATAAATATCGAAAAATTGCTAATTTGACGGCATTGTAATATCATCGAACCAAGCAATGATAATTTCATCCATATACAAAATAGCCGATAACGACGGACTAATCGCTCATATTTATGAACATTTATTAGCTCAGTACGTTTTGAAGCGTCTTCAAGACAATGAGTTCTTCGTTTTGAGCGATATCATACTGTCTGCAAAAACATATGGCGACACTTGTTTTATGGACGCCGAATTATATAGCTCAGAAGTGAAAAAGACATATGACGAGGCATTGCGAGAGTTTGATAAATTAGTCATTCCAGAAGATGATATTTTGAGGGCTGCTAGCGAGTGCGGAATAGAAATGAATCGAAATATAGCAGAAGTCGACCGCAGTGAACTGAGTAAAAAGCTACGCGAAGTTCAGATTTCTCCGTGGTGTAAGCAAATTGATATGGCGTACCGTAAAGCTCACGATGAGAGCTCTGTCAATACGCTCTTTCGTACTTCGTATATAAAATACAGTAAAGAGTCTGACGATCTTTTTCGTGAATGCGTTCTGGAGTATTCAATTGATGAAAGTCACATACAGACACCTGTTGATCAAGCTCTGGCGGCAATTGTTATGCAGATTGTGGCTCTCAATTTCTTGACGGTCGTGCGAGAAAAATATACAGTGTATGATCGTGGTGATCAGTGGTCGGAGGCATCAATTTCAGTTGGATACAGAATGTTTCTTGGGTTGCTGAAGAAAGATGACAAAATAATTAATCAATTGAACTGTGATTTCTTAGAGTATATAAAAATTTTATCGTCGTCTGTATTTTGTGATAATTTACAAAAAGCTCTTGTTCGATGTTCGGACAATCATAAACAGGTTATATTAAATAGAGTACGCTAAATGCGATCCTTGGAGGGTGTATTATTGGTGGCAAAGGTTGGTTGGAAATGGCGGATAGTGCTCGAATAAGGCAAATGATCAATTCAATCGAGCTGGATGTATATGAGGTCAATTCGTAGCTTGAAAACCTTGCATTTTACCCCTAGTCTGTGTTAAAATACTGAAGTTAATATCAAATCACACGAAAGGTGAGTAATGAGTCTGAGTCGAATCGGAAAACTGCCGGTGATTATTCCGGCCGGTGTGACAATCACGGTTGACTCTGGTGATGTGGTCGTTAAAGGGCCCAAAGGGTGAATTGAAGCAATTCATCACACCAGCAGTTGAGGTGAAAGTCGAAGACGGACAAGTCACGGTACATCCTAAGGACGAGTCCAAAGTAGCCCGTAGTCAGCATGGTCTGATGCGCGCTCTAATCAACAACATGGTAATCGGTGTAACCAAAGGCTATGAAAAGCGCCTAGAGGTTAACGGTGTCGGTTTCCGTGTTAGCTCAAGCAACAACGAGCTAGAAATGGCACTTGGATTTTCACATCCAGTCAAATACAAAGCCCCAGAAGGCGTAACTGTTACCAACGAGAAAAATGATTATCGTTGTTAGCGGTATCAATAAACAACAAGTCGGCCAAGTTGCAGCGGAAATCCGCGCCTTGAAGAAGCCTGAACCATACAAGGGCAAGGGTATCAAGTACGTCGACGAGCAGATTTTGCGTAAAGCAGGAAAGACAGGTAAGTAATCATGGCTGAAAATAAGAAGCTACTCAACCGCGCTCTTCGCAAAAACCGCGTTCGCGCTAAGGTTTCAGGTACAGCAGAGCGCCCACGCTTGACAGTTACTATTAGCAATTTGCACGTTAGCGCGCAGTTGATTGACGATGTGGCTGGTAAAACATTGGCTGCAGCAACTACAGTTGGCACAAAAGCGACTGGTACGATGACTGAAAAAAGTGCTGCTATTGGTGCTGAAATTGCTAAAAAAGCAAAGAAAATTAAGATTAGCGCAGTAGTGTTTGACCGAAATGGTCGTCAATACGCTGGCCGCCCTAAAGGCTTTGGCTGACGCTGCGCGCCAAGAAGGATTGAGTTCTAGTATGGCAGAGCAAGCTGCAAATACTACCCCACGTGCAGAAGGTCGTCGACCTCGAAATCCACGTGGTGGTCGCCGCGATGACCGGCGAAATGTGCGCGATGACGCACCAAAAGAGTTTGAAGAATTGGTAATCAATATTGACCGCGTTTCTCGCGTGGTTAAAGGTGGTCGCCGCTTTCCGATTTAAGGCTTTGGTGGTTGTTGGTAACCGCAAAGATAAAGTTGGTGTCGGTGTTGCCAAGGGTGCAGACGTTCAAGCTGCAGTCGCTAAGGCCACATCAGTCGCTAAAAAGCACTTAATTACATTGCCATTAAACGGCGAAACAATTCCGCACGACAGCGAAGTTAAATTCTCTGGCGCACGCGTATTGATCAAGCCAGCCGCTCCTGGTACAGGTATTATCGCTGGTGGTGTAGTTCGTCAGATTATCGGCGTAACAGGTGTTCGTAACCTATTGACCAAATCTCTTGGCTCGACCAACAAGGTTAACATTGCTTACGCGACTATTGAAGCTCTAAAGTCATTAGTTCCACGCGATCAATGGCTAAGCGCTCAGCCTGTAAAAAAGGTTGCTAAAAAGGAGGCTAAATAATGAAGTACAATGATCTCCAAGTTTCAGCAAACAGGAATAAAAAGCGCGTTGGTCGCGGTATTGCTGCTGGTCAAGGTAAAACTGCTGGTCGCGGTACTAAAGGTCAGAACGCTCGAACAGGTAAGAAGCTTCGTGTAATGTTCCAGGGTGGTCAGCGTCCACTAGCTCAAGCTGTGCCAAAGGCTCGCGGGTTCAAGAGCTTGCGAACCCCAGCTCAAGTTGTGTACATGGATCATTTGAACGCATTTGACGGCAAGACCGTTGACAACGCTTTGTTGTTCACTGAAGGCTACATTGCAACTCCTTTCCACACGGTTAAGGTGATTGCTCGTGGTGAATTGAAGGCTAAGGTTGACTTGAAAGTACAAGCTGCCTCAGCTTCAGTTGTTGCTGCCATCGAAAAAGCCGGTGGCTCATTCGAGAAAGTAGCTACACCTCTACGCCAAAGTGCGAAAGAAGTTGAAGAGAAATAATTTTTTTCTCGGTAACGATAAGTCCCCTTCGAAAGAGAAGGGGATTTTCTTTTACTCTAAAGCCATGGTTTTATTAATGACGCATACGCTTTTACGTTTTTAGTATGGAAATATCCGCTAAGGTAATGTATAATTAACAGAGTTAAGAATTGTTAGTGACTATGAGGGCTAAAACATGAATTGGAGAATAATTTTTCGCTCACTGAAAAAAATAAAGATATGCAAAAACGACTATTTATTGTCGTGGGAATAATCGTTGTTTATCGATTATTGGCGCACATTCCAGTGCCGTTGGCGGAACCAACACAACTACGTAACGCTATTTCGTCGGTACTTGGGCAATCTGACCTTGGTGGAATTTTTGAACTTGCTATCTGGTGGCGCATTGTCGAGCTTCTCTCTGGTGCTGGTTGGGCTTAGTCCATTCATTACCGCCAGTATTATCATTCAGCTTCTGACCAAAGCCATTCCAAGGCTTGAGGAGCTACACAAAGACGGCGAATCTGGACGTCGAAAAATTCAGCAATGGACGCGTGTTATTACTGTGCCACTTGCTATTGTCCAGTCAATCGCTTTCATCTTCATCTTAAGGCAAACAGTTCTTCAAGGCGGTAGTACGACATTAGCCGACCCTACGATGATGGAATGGATCGTTTCAATCACTTCAATGACGGCAGGCTCTGTTCTTCTGATGTGGCTCGGCGAGTTGATTACTGAGCAAGGAATCGGTAACGGTATTTCTATCGTAATCTTCGCTGGTATTATCAGCCAATTGCCACAAATGCTTGCATCGTTAATCTCATCATTGTTCAACACTTCATCTGGCAGCTTAAACGTCTTCAACTGGTTCACTCTCCCTGTAAACCCAGTTATGTTCTGGACAATATTAATCATGTCAATCGCCGGACTCATCGTCCTTTACTTCCTGGTTAAAATCAACGAAGCTCAACGCGTCATTACAATTAACTACGCAAAGCGCGTTCACGGAAACAGTAATTATGGTGATGTAAAAAGCATTTTTGCCGGTTAAGTTGATTGCTGCGGGAGTTATTCCGGTCATCTTTGCGGTTGCGTTTCTGAGCTTGCCGCAATTTGTTGGTCAAGTTATGAAAGCGTCTGGTAATGCCGACCTTCTACCGACCGCCAACAAATTGATCACTTGGTTCCAAGCTCCAAACGCGGGCTCATTCACCGGCAGTACCGCAGAAGCATTTATTTACCCAACGCTATACTTTATCCTGGTTATCGCCTTTTACATATTTTCTACACTGGAATCGTCTTTAACGCTAACGAAAATTGCCGAAAATTTGCAGAAGCAGGGCGGATTTATTGAAGGCGTGCGTCCAGGCGCTCAGACTGAAAAAAATACCTTATGAGGACCGTCAACCGCTTGATTTTGTTCGGCTCAATTGTCCTGGGAATCGTGGCTATTCTGCCATTCGTCGCGGAATATCTCACGTACAATTTGACAGGCTTGCAAGGTTTGCGCTTGTCAATTGGTGGTACTGGAATCTTGATTGTCGTATCAGTTGCCCTTGAAACGCTGCGACAAGTCAACTCTCGTGCGCTGATGGTTACGTATGACGACTTTGATCCAGACGAGCTGCTTGATAGCGATAAAAAGAAGAATAAGAAGCGTCGTTTGTTTAAGAAAAATAATTGACATTAAAAATCCCCGCCGAAAAGCGGGGAATTCTTTTTGCGAATGGATTATCGTATTTTGTAATCGTAAGATAAATTGTCGCCAACTTTTTTCTCATTTTGGCAGACTGGCGCAATTTCATTACTAATATTATTTTCATCAACCATCTTGCAGCTCGGAATTTCAAATAGGTTAAATTGATTGGTTGGGAAATCGCTTTTCCATCCGTCGTCTTTCTTAACTGCAAACATTCGCGCCACAGAATTGCCGCAACCATAGCCCAGCAACAACTGTTTCTCATCTTGGGAATGGGCAATTACCACATCTACGCCGTTGTTATCCCTACAGCCCGACTTCTTCACATCTGCCTTCAGAAAATCGCGAATCTCTTGTGTGACTGAATCGTTGCGAATAACTAATTTATCTCCTTCAATTCGGAAGCCTAGAGAACCCAAGTTCACGGATCCACCGTCAACATTTTCGACTGTTTGAAACGTCTTGTCGGAAGTTTGGTTGGCGTGTAATAAAAATTACGCCAATAACTATCACGATCAAAGTCGTCACCAGACCGATTAGCACCGCGGTCATTATCTCATTTTTCGATTTTGTAACCTTAAAGTTTGCTGGTTTTTTCTTGCTTGCCATAAAAATCCTTATGTTAAATTTGATAGCTCAATTATAGCACGTAAATTTACAGTGAAAACCCTTGTCAAACTGTGTTTAGTACTGTATAATTGACAACTGTAACTTATGGCGAGTCAAAAGGAAGTCATCAAAATGGTGGGAAAGGTAGTGGAAGCACTGCCTAATACTCAATTTAAGGTGGAACTGGAGAATGGCCATAGTATCATCGCGCACATTTCAGGACGAATGCGCAAGCATTATATCCGTCTGGTGCCTGGTGATAAGGTTGAGGTTGAGATGACCCCTTACGATCTTACAAAGGGACGAATCAGCTTCCGCCTACGTGACGATCGACCTCAGGGTCGGTAGTTATAATATCAACTATAATCTCGGGTTTACTCGGGAAGGGAGATTTAAGCACTTTATGAAAGTTCGTGCAAGTGTGAAAAATCGACAAAGATCCCAAAAAGGTGACAAGGTAGTCCGCCGCAAAGGCCGACTATATATCATCAACAAGAAAAAACCTAAGAATAAGCAAAGGCAGGGTTAAGCATGGCTCGAATTGCTGGGGTAGTTATCCCAACAGAGAAGCAGGTGCAAATTGCGCTCACCTATATTTATGGTATTGGGCCAAAGCACGCTTCGAGCATCCTTGCGGCGGCTAAAATTGAGCCGACCACTCGGGTGAAAGATCTCACCGAGGCTGAAGAAAACAAGATTCGCGAAATTATTGACAGCGAATACACCGTTGAAGGTGATCTCCAGCGCTTGGTGGCAAATAATATTAAGCGCTTGAAGGATATCAACGCCTATCGCGGTCTTCGCCACAAAGCAGGACTGCCAACACGCGGACAGCGGACTCGTACGAATGCACGAACTCGCAAGGGTCGCGCCATCGCCGTGGGCGGTACACAACCAAAAGCAGCAAGTAAGACCTAAAGAAAGGACTAAGAAATGGCAGACGCAAAATCTACCAAGAAGAAGCAGCGCCGATCAGTCCCAGCTGGTCAGCTGCACATTCAGGCAACATTTAACAATACTATCGTTACTTTTTCCGACAAGAAGGGTAACGTACTAACCGCTTCATCAGCTGGTGCATGTGGTTTCCGTGGAAGCAAAAAAGGTACAGCCTATGCTTCACAGGTTGCTGCTGAAAAAGCTGCTGAAGCTGCGAAAACTCAATACGGCTTTGAAATCTGTTGACGTTTTCGTGAAAGGTGTCGGTTTGGGACGTGACGCCGCTATTCGTGCGGTCAGCGCCTTCGACATTTCAGTAGAAAGCATTAAGGACGTAACTGGCGTGCCTCACGGCGGTGTTCGTCCACGAAAGGCACGGAGGGCATAATTATGGCACGAGATAATTCACCAATTGTCAAGCAAAGCCGCCGCGAAGGTTATGCGCTTCATCCAAAAGCACATAAAATTTTGGCGAAAAAATCTGGCATTCCAGGTCAGCACGCACATGGGCGCCAGAATAAGCCAAAGCTCATACGCTACACAGCTTCGTGAAAAAGCAGAAAGTTCGTCGCTTGTATGGTCTAGTCGAGAAGCAGTTTGCTCGCTTGATGAAAGAAGCAACACGCGCTCAAGAAGGTTTGGCGGGCGAAAACTTGTTGAAGCTATTAGAGCGCCGTTTGATAACGTTGTTTACCGTTCTGATTTGCGTATCACGTCGCGCAGCTCGTCAACTAGTTAGCCACGGACATTTTGAATTGAACGGCCGACGCGTCGATATTCCATCGATCTGCGTTAAAGCTGGCGATGTCATCACGGTTCGTCCAAAGAGTACCAAGTCAGAGTACTTCACGCGAATTGACGATGTAATCAACAATTCAGTCCAAGGCCCACTAAGTTGGCTAAAAGCTGATAGCAAGAAGCTGAAGATTGAAGTAACTGGTTTGCCAAAGCGCGAGAAGCAGAAGCTGACATCAACGAGCAATTAATTGTTGAGTATTACCCACGATAAAAAGAAGGGTTAGGGAAGAATTATGGCAAAAGCAATTTTACAATCCAGCACTCGCGAGCGTTGATGATATTTCAGCAACCAGTGCTACTTTTCTAATCGAGCCACTTCACCCAGGCTACGGTAATACTCTTGGTAACTCATTGCGACGCGTTCTATTGTCGAGCGTTCGCGGTGGCGCAGTTGTAGCTTTCAGGATTGAGGGCGCAACTCACGAGTTTATCTACCGTTGAAGGCATCAAAGAAGATGTTGTCGACATTATGTTGAACTTGAAAAACGTTCACCCTACGCGTATTTACTCGACGATCCAGTTGAGCTACGCATTGAGAAATCTGGCGCCGGCGAAGTAACTGCCGCTGATATCAAAACTAATGCTGACGTTGAAGTCGTTAACCCAGAGCAAGTAATTGCTACAATCGACGACCCAAACAAGCATTTGGTTATGGATTTGCAGTTGAGGCAGGTTGCGGTTATCAAACAAATTGAAGAGTCAAGCGAAAAGCGTTTGCACAGCGACATGATTGCTATTGATGCAATGTACTCACCAGTTCTACGCGTTCGCTACAAAAGTCGACTCAACTCGTGTTGGTCAGGAGACAAACTTGGACAAATTGGCAATCACTGTTGAAACTAACGGCACAATCACACCTCGTGAGGCGTTCGAAGAAGCAGCGGCGATTCTTGTCAACCAATACACAGCTTTGGCTGGTAACACGATGGTAACTGGCGCGCCAGCACTGGTGCAGCTAAGGAAGACGAAGAGTCAGAGCCAGCAATGCCAATCGAAGAGCTAAACCTAAGCGCCCGCACGACGAACGCGCTAATTAACAATGAAATCCGCACTATTCGCGATTTGGTAACTTTGACTGAGCAAGATTTGCGAGAATTGAAAGGTTTCGGTTCAAAGGCACTAGACGAAGTACGTGACAAGATGGCGGAGTTGGAGTTTTAACCATGCATAGACACGGATATCAAGGGCGCAAGTTCGGCCGCAGAGCGTGATCAGCGACGAGCCCTACTCAAAGGTCTGGCTACCAGCTTGGTTGAGTACGGAAAAATCGAGACCACCTGCCAAAGGCTAAGGAACTAAAGCGTCACATTGAAAAATCATCACCAAGGGCTAAAAAGGGCGACCTAGCTAGTCGACGTCAGGTGATTGCAGCATTGACACACGCGCCGCTGCTTACAAACTAGTTGATGAAATCGCACCACAGCTAAGCGGTCGAACCAGCGGACACGTTCGCGTTGAACGAACACGTTTGCGAGTCGGCGACGGCGCTCAAATGGCGATTATCGAGTTTGTTGACGATATTAAACCAATGCCAAAGGAAGGAAAATAAGATGAAGACTTATTCACAAAAACCATCTGAAGTTTCTCGCCGTTGGGTATTGTTTGACGCTAGCGAATTACCACTTGGACGTTTGGCTACAGAAATTGCCAAGCATTTGACTGGTAAATACAAGCCAACTTATACTCCTCACATTGACGGTGGCGACTACGTAGTTGTTATCAATGCTGCGCAGACAGTTGTTACTGGATACAAGGAAACTGATAAGTATTACTATCGCCACAGTGGTTTCCCAGGTGGAATTAAGGAAACGCAATTCAAAGAAATGCGCGAACGCCACCCAGAGCGAATTATTGAAGAAGCTGTTAAAGGTATGTTGCCAAAGAACAAATTGCAGGCAGAGCGCCTAAAGCGCCTACGCATTTTTGCTGGCAGCGACCACGCTCACACAGCACAAACACCAGAGAAAGTTGAGGTGAAGTAATATGGCTGATACTTATTTCTACGGCTTAGGTCGGCGCAAAAGTGCTTCAGCAAGCGTTCGATTGCTTCCCGGAAAAGGCACTATCACTATCAACGGCAAACCCTGCCGCTGAGTACCTGGATGGCAACAAAACTCTTCTAGCAGAAGTAACCGATCCACTTGCAATTGTCAGCAAGCAAAAAGAATTCGACGTTACTATCCTAGTTAAGGGTGGCGGTCTGGCTGGTCAAGTTGACGCTATCAAGCTTGGCATCGCAAAAGGCTTTGACTGCTGCTCACGCTGACCTGCGTCCAGTTCTGAAGAAGGCTGAGCTATTGAAGCGCGACCCACGCGAGAAAGAGCGCAAGAAGTACGGTCTTCGTTCTGCTCGTAAGCGCGAACAATTCTCTAAGCGTTAGTACAGAAAAGGCTATCACAAAATACTCCGTTTCATATGCAGGCGGAGTATTTTCATAGTATACTAAAAATATGTTGGACAAGATTATCCATCGCTGGTTACGGATTCCGTATGCATTGAACGTGCATTATTTTTCTCGTCCGGAAAAACCGAAAGCGACGATTTTACTTTATTCATGGATTAGGCGCATCCTGGAAAACATGGATGCCGCTGGAGCCGTATTTACCAAAGGGCACGCGAGTTATAGCGATTGATATGCTGGGATTTGGCAATCCGCCCAAGCCTGATTGGAAGTCCTACAACGCCCACGACCAAGCCGCAAGTATTGTCGCCACTTTGCGTAGGGAATTCATAAAATCACGTCGATATCGTCATTGGTCATTCTATGGGCTCGCTGGCCGCCGTAGAACTCGCCAAGCAATATCCGAATTTAAGCAAGTCGCTGATTTTGTGCAGCCCGCCGATATATTATCCGAGGGTCGACGAAAAAAATCATCATCCAGAGAAGATTTTGCGTGTGCTTTATGAGTTTTTCAATAGCCATCCGCGCAGCTCGAAACGTTTTTTGCAATTCGCTGATCGGCACAATATTTGGCCTGACGCTGGATTTAAGGCTGATGAGGTTACCTCCGAGTCGTTTTTAATCGCCCTGAACACCGCGATTATAAATCAGACGACAATGAATGATATCACTAAGCTCACTCTTCCGATTGCTATTTTTATCTGGAAAAACTCGACCCGCTGATTGTCGAGAGAAACCTGAAGAAATTAGCAAAAGATCATAACAATATCACCCATACGTCAATGGCAACTCAGCGACATGAAATAACTAGCGCATATGCTAAAAAAATATCTGAAATTATAAAACAGCACTTGACTATCAATAAATAGTCACTATTGACTTTAATGTAATATCGCAGTATAATATGAGTATTATGGAAACTGGAAAATATGACTTCAATAATTATAACAATCCTTTTGAGCAGCCAAAGCCATCGCTCGAAGATGTGCGCAACCACCCCGAGCTTCAGTTGCCGCCTGAAATTGAGGCTGCCTTGGAAGATGCAAAGGACATCTCTGCTTATGTAGATCCATTCGACGGAAAAACTCGACGCATGGCGTCCTTTGGTGCATGTCCCGAACTCAGCGCTATAGATCCCCAAAATGGATTAAGCGCAAGCTCGGCTTTATCTACCATGGAAAGAGCCTACAGAGACGGCGAGGCTACTGTCGCTGACGTTGTGAGGATAACCCTTGCTACAGTACGCCTAGATGACTACTCAAACGACAAATTTATTAGTGTTCCTGTCATTAGAGATTGGATAGATACTTTCTATGAAGATATAACAGAAGAGCACAGAGGACTATCCAAAGAAGACATTGATAAGATTAACGCTGCAAACAACTGGCTTGATAGCAATAGGGGAATTATTGCTGATTTCTTAAGTAAAAACTTATATAAAAAAGCCGAGAATTTTATGATAGGTACTGCACGCACAATTACTGAGTTCGACAGTACGTACAATCACGCTGCAAAGAATGCTACTCGTTGTGAGAACCTACGTTTCGACACTCTACTAGAAGAGCAAACCAAAAATAACATCATAGATCAACTCCATCAAAATGAGGAATCTTTAAGAGAACGAGCGATTAGATACTGTATTAGATACATCAAAAGATTAGAGGATGGTGGAATCCTGGAGCCATCTAAGGATGATTACGACTACGGTTGCCTTGTTACTCTAAAGAACTACTCGAATATCCCCGAAATCAAAGAGGGATTAATAGACCAAGGTATAGACCCAGATATTATAGAAAAAACTATTAATAACATTGAAGCGTTGTCTGAATTCACTGGCAGTATTACAAACAACCCAGACATAGAGAATTTCACTTCACTCATTGAGGAAAAAGCCAAAAAAGCAACATATCCTGACCCTGAGTTTTTAGGTGACTACCAAAGTGGAATTTATTATAAAAATACAACCACGATAAGCCCAGAAGATGAAGATTATCAATCTAAGAGATGATATATTAAACAACGAAACCTACAGGCAATATTTTACAAAAGAAATCGAATACGTCCTTGATCCGTACGTGCTTGCTCATACTATAATCAATGGACGTCTCTCCAATTATAGAGTACTTAGCTCAATCTTTAATATTATAACGTCAGAAGACGAAGAGTTTATAGAAGAGCTAGGCTTATCTGATGAGTCTCAGAAAAATTAAAAAAACTTCTTAGATGATAAAGATGATTCCGATAGAAATTAGCTCTACTTTACTTTTATTACCAGAAGATACTTTTACAGATAACCAAAAATATGATCGCCCTCAAAACATGATATTGAAACATATACAAAAATATAGCAGATGGATCAATATACAAGTGGTCTGAAATAGAAAAAAATCTGTGTCTACTTTATTTAAGTTACTTGAAGAGTGTGACATAGAAGTGAAAGTGGACGAAGAAACCGTGCTAAGGGCTGTCGATAATACTCTCTACTTAAGGGATGAACCGTTACGATATGATGACGAGCTTTACTAACCAACCGTCTAATCACAACAACAAATACGATAATTAGCATCACACCATAGTAGAGTGGTATAATTATACTTAATGAAACCATCAAAACCCGTAATTCTCACTGGCGTGCGCGCCAACAACAACATCCACATAGGTAATTACTTTGGGGCTATTTTGCCGATTATCAACATGGCGAAACGTCGCTCGGACGAATACGACATCAATCTATTCATCCCAGACCTTCACAGTTTTACGACGCCAATTGACCACAGCAAGTTGTATGACAGCATTCTGAACAACGCGCGAGTTTATACCGCCGCCGGATTGCCACTGAACAATCCTTCCGTTCATCTTTACCGCCAAAGTCGTATTCCGGCGCACAGTGAACTGGCGTGGATTCTGGATTGTTTCACTGGATTTGGCGAGATGAGTCGAATGACACAGTTTAAGGATAAGGGTAGTAAAGGCGATGCCTCCGTTGGACTATTTAACTATCCCGTCCTGATGGTTGCCGACATTCTACTTTACGGCGCGACTTACGTGCCAGTTGGCGACGATCAAACCCAGCATTTGGAGTTTACACGTGATATTGCTGAGCGAATGAATCGTAAGTTTGGCGATCTATTTATCGTGCCAAAACCCGTAATTCAGCAACATCAATTCTTCGGAAAAGACCAAGGATTGAGGATTGAGGATCTCGTAAATCCAGCGAAGAAAATGAGCAAATCTGACGAGAGTGGCAAGGGAATTATTTTCCTTTCCGACGATCCAAAAATCGGCACATAAGAAAATAATGAGCGCAACAACAGATTCAATCGGCAAAGTTCAATACGACAAGGAAAATCAGCCGGGAATTTCTAATTTGCTGGAGATTTTGACTTTGGTTCGACAAGACGCTGGCAGGGAAGTTACTCTGGAGCAGACTGCCAACGAGTACTTCGGGTATGGATCGTTATGGCGATTTCAAGCGAATTGTGGCTGACGAAGTCGCGGAATTTTTGGAGAATTTTCAGAATCGGCTTGCGGCGGTTGATGAACGAGCAATTGAAGAGAAGCTGGCTTCCAGTGAAAAAGATATGAATGTCGTCGCTAATGAAACTTTGTACCGTGTTCAAAAAGCCGTAGGGCTTCGAAAATAGGGAGCAAATCGCGTGAAAATATTACCTCGGACAGTGCTGAAAATAGCTAGATTATACAAACTGGCGAACGATAATACGCCCGTTAAGGCACTGCGTCGGCTGGAAATCCGAACGGATGAGTCGCATGTTTTTGCGGAATTTATTTTGAATAAGCAGCATTTTGCGCTGCTTTACGGCTCGATTGTTGATGAAGAATCTATCGATGAGCTATGGACGGAAAAACCAGATAATGCTGAGACTTTGCCGAATCCGCTAGATCCAGAATTTATCGAAACGCCGTTCCAGGGAAAATACGTCATAATGTTCCGAATTTCGCCAGCCAAAGTGCGCTTGATATTTATTTATCGACCAAATTTGACACGACAATTTCCCGAAGTCTTTGGCAAAAATACATAAAAAGCTGGATATGTTTCAGTCAATAACAAGGTCGTGACGACGCCGAAGTTTGAGGTTGATGAAACTGATGAGATTGCGCTTAATTTGCCAGAAAAAGAGCAGACGGACGTAGATTTGTCGATTTTATACGAGGATGACGATGTGATTGTTGTCAATAAGCCAAGCGGGCTGCTGACACACGCAAAGGGTGGGCTTTCTGATGAGCCGACAGTTGCGGAAATAATTCGTTCCAAAACCTCATTCGCAACGGACACGGATCGTCCGGGAATTGTTCATAGGCTTGACCGCGACACTTCGGGGCTGTTGATTATAGCCAAAAACCCAGAATCTGCCGCGCATCTACAGAGGCAATTTGCCGAACGAACCGCCAAGAAAAACTTACGTAGCGATAACCGACGGCAAGCCGAAGCTGAATGCCGCAAAAATTGACCTGCCAATTGGTCGCAATCCTTCAGCGCCGAGCACGTTCCGCATAGATCCGAACGGGAAACCAGCTCAGACGACTTACCATGTTTTGGCGGAAAAATGATGCTCAATCACTCGTGGAGCTGAAGCCGGCCACTGGTCGAACTCATCAATTGCGCGTCCATTTAGCTCACTTGAATGCGCCGATTCTTGGCGATCGAGTTTATGGAAAGTCCTCGGATTGTCGTATGATGTTGCATGCTCAAAAATTAGAGATAACTTTGCCATCTGGTGAGAGAAGAGTTTTTTTGAAGCCATAGTTCCCTGACGAATTCAAGAAATTCTTCCCAGAGGATTTATAGATGTCTGAAGTGATTATATCTGCTCGAGACGCTCAAAAAATCAGCCAAATTTCATCGCAATTACCGCACGCGCTTTTGGTGATTGCGGATTACGGACTTGATGGGCTGGGAGTAGCTCAAATGCTAGCAAAAAATAGCGATATTTTTCCATCTGAAACCGCTTCCAGAAAAGCAAACCATATCCATTGATCAAATCCGCGAGCTCATCTCTACGCTCCGAACTTACGCCATAAATCGTCGAGTTATTATCATTGACGAAGCCGATTCGATGACCGAGCCATCGCAAAATGCATTCCTGAAAGCACTGGAAGAACCGAATAAAAATACCAATTTTATCCTTGTCGCGAAAAACCCGAAGTTAATGCTTGATACTGTTAGATCTCGTTGCCAGACGTTGACGCTTCATAAAACGACATCCGCTCAAGATAAAAAAATGCTCGAAAAGTACGATCTAGACCCAGCTTCCAGCCAGCAGATTCTTTTTCTCGCGGCTGGGCGACCATTGTTGATTAAAGAGTTGGCAGAAAATTCAGAAAAATTCGCCGAATATCGACAATTAGCCACCGACGCAAAGCAAATTTTAGCCACAAATCGTGAATACGACACGCTCAAAAATCTCGCCAAATACTTTTCTGACCGCCAAAAAGCGATATTACTAACGGATATTATAGTGAATATGATTCGTTTTCAGGCTTTATCTCGCGGGATGAATTCGTCGCTTGAAGAGCAACTTGAAAAAACCACCTCTGTTGCGAGCGCGTTAAAATCTAACGCCAACGTCAGGCTAGCGCTGACGCAACTTGTGATATAATAGTATAGATATGTTTGGATTACTCCTCATTCTAATTTTTAATGATTTGGGCGATTTTTATCATCCGTCAATCAAAGAAACTGGCGATTTGCCAACTAAGATTACTAATAAACTTGATCAATTATGGGAAATTGCCCAAGAATCGATTCGCGAGAATAAGTACCTGCGCGCAGAAAAAGCTCTACTTACAATCTTACGCGTTGATGAGAAAAATGCCACTGCATATAACCGTTTGGGAATTTTATATGCCAAGCAGAAGGCGTATAAGGACGCTATCGAATGCTTTGAGATTGCTCAGAGTCTCGAGCCAAGCGCTTCAAGCCTTCATAACGTCGGCTTAATTTACTACGAAACAGAGAACTATGAAAAGGCGTCTCTAGCATTTGAGCAGGCATTGGAGATGGAAGATGATTTGGCTGCGCGCTACATCGCTTATGCCAAAGTTCAGGAAAAAATAGGGAACACGAAGAAGGTTATTAATGCGCTGGAAAAGGCTGTAGAACTGGAGCCGATTCCTCAAACCCTGAAAGATCCTGGCGGAGGCTTACGACAACGCCGGACAGGCTGAATTAGCTGAAGAACTACGCAAGAAAGCCACAAAAATGATCGCTCCTGTGGCGTCGACAAATAGTAAAACTGAAGTACCGCGCCCACGCCAACAGCGTAAAATACATCAACCACGAAAAATAGTTATGTAAACTCTTGTCACAGAGAGAAAAAATTGATAAAATAAATTCAGTTGCCGCTTTAGCTCAGTTGGCTAGAGCAACGGTTTTGTAAACCGTAGGGTCCCTCGGTTCGAGCCCAGAAGCGGCTCCACATCACGCTGGAATCGTGTAGTGGCAATCACAGGAGACTGTAAATCTCCCGCCGTAAGGCTTCGTAGGTTCGAGTCCTACTTCCAGCACCAAGATTGGATTATCGTCGCCTTCTTCGGGCGACTTTTTGATAGCACAAAGTAGCAATATTGACTTTTATAAGCATATGTGCTATTATATGAGTATGTTTGAATTTACAAAATCTATTCTGGCATTATGGAATAGCGAAAAAAACCAACGATTGAAATTACAATACGCTTATATTATGTTAGCCATAATCGGGCTAGCTGTAGCGGGATTATTGACATTGTTTAACGCTTCATCGGCACACTTGGCGGCATCAGCTTCAGGAATATTGTTCGTTACATTCTTAGTCAATAGCGTAGTGTGGGAATAATAGAGGCATTTGTCACGCCAAAGCTGCCAAAAGAAGCCGGCACATCAGCCAAAAAAATCCACTCGTAAAAATAGCCCGGTTGATTAAACATGGCTTAATATGCTAAAATTAAGCCTGTTACGCCGCGATAGCTCAGTTGGTAGAGCGCTACCGTGGTAGCTCATAACGCTTACTGTGGACGTTTTACGCTGACTCGGGCATATTATTAATAAATCAGATGCCGCGATAGCTCAGTTGGTAGAGCGACGCCATGGTAAGGCGTAGGTCTCGGGTTCAAGTCCCGATCGTGGCTCCATAAATACGTAGATTCGCAGAAATGCGAGTCTTTTTTAATTAAGACCAGCATTTCGTTGGTCTTTTGTTTTGTCAAATGAGGCTATCTATCCTACAGATAACTTCATAGACAAAATAATCGAAAATAGAGCATTGTAGCTTAACAATTTTAGCCTGAATATAAACGTTAACTAAATTGTCAGTGTTTTGCCGAACGCTGGGTAAAGGCGAAGAAGTTGTGAGCGACTGCGAGCGCTCATAACTGGAAGCTGGCGGTGAAAAATCCGCTGGGTGTTCGCGACACCGACAACCTTGAGGGTCGGCAGGCCTCTGACAATTTAGAGAAAAGAGAGTTAAATAATGGATAACATCAACCATTTTAGCTACTCGATGGCGAAAAATATTTATCGTAAAGGGATCGATTACGCTGTGGCTCTGAAGCTTGGCGTTATCGAAAAACCTACAAGCAGAGCTTTAGATTTAGGAACACTAGTTCACGCTCATTTGCTTGGAGGAAAACAGGAATTCGTAGTTAAGCAATACTCAGATTATCGATCAAAGAGGCGAGGGAATGGCGCGACGCGCAAGTTCTACCGATTATCGATGAATCCGAATTTGAAACAATCTGTACAATCGCTGAACGAATTAAGAGTCATCCGCTAGCAAGTAAATTGCTACTCGGCGAAAATACGCATCACGAAGTTAAACTTAAAGCGAAAAATCGAGAAAAAGATTGGATCGGCTACGCTGATTCGCTCGGTGTGATTGGCAATGAAATAAAAAAATACGGAGTTGACTTTAAAAACTACTGCTCAATTCGATGACTTCAAATGGACGAGCAGTCGCAATGATTACGATCTTCAAGCAGCTATTACCGAATATTACTATTTGATGACTTTATTCGGAGATAGTGATTATATGATTATCCTCAAGCGGAGTCGATCAGATTTCTAACTTATATAGTATCGCATTGGGCATGGGGCTTGAAACTAAAAATTTTACTTGATAATGATAAGCAAGGAAAGGCTAGTAGCTAACAGGTTAAGGAAAAGCTTTTTTTGAAAACGATGAAAAAGCTTTCAAAAAGTGGTTTTATTACACGATAAGACCGGCATAGAGGAATTGATATCTAAAAGCAACCGCAAAAAGCTTCTGGAGCAGCTAGGTATAAAAATATAATTCTAACGAGACTTTTAATTCAAAAATATTGAAAAATCAAAAATCAGCAAAAATTATTTTTGCAAAAACCTTTATGATCAATATATTAATAACTCACAAAGCCTAGATAAAGTTACGTGCGATAATTTTAATAAAATCAATGATTTTTGCCAAGAATTAAAATAGCTGGAGCTGTTATTTTATACGCTACTAATGCGATTCTTATGTTTTTCTAAATATTCGTGCATTGAAGCATTAAAATGCTCATTTCTTATCAAAAATGCATTTTTGTGATATTTCGCCTACACTTGATAATTCTGGTGAATATACAGTTTCTATCGTTTCAAACGAATGATTTATAAAAATCCCTGTCTGTTTGATTTTTGAACGATAGGGCCAACAGATAGTGTTCTATCTATAAAATAAATAATTCCGTATTCAAACATCTTATCATGGTTAGCGCAAAGCCAAAGGCCATTATCGCCGTCGGTTGACCTTCTACTTTTTTCCGCATCATCGTAATTATTATTACGATCTATATCCGTAACGCGCTCAATATGTGAGCCTATTACCATATGTTCGATATCACATCCGCAAACATAACATCTCTTTTCTCCATATTTTTGCAATAAGTTATAATGAAACACTGTAGTGTCTCTGCTAGTCTTCCGTTGATAGACAGGGAGTGGTCTAGCTTTGCCATTCGGCAATATTTGAATTGTCTCGCCAATCTGCACACCATTATCTTGTAATACATTCTGTTGTCCTACGGATATAGTTTCAGATTCGTTATCTACAACTTGATAAAATACTACTGGTTTATCACAGATCTTATTCAAAGTGAGGGCAAAAACAAAAGACTCCATAGCATTAGCTCCAAAAAGTCTTTCCATATAAAGATATTTGGTTTATTCGCTCTCGCTTTCGTCTACGAAATACGTCTGGCGATTATGTAAATTACGATTACTGGTATTATTTCTACAATTTTTAAATCATCGTAACTAGTAAAATATGCCAATCCGCTCAATCCTAAACTTTCCCAATTTAGTATTTTTATACCAATAGTAATAAAGCAACGATAAAACATTTTTGCATAGGGAGTCCTGTCGTTTCTATCTGGATCAATTATGTAAATATCGAATTCTTTGTTTTCATTTTGTTCGTTCCAGTACTCCACATAAGCAGGGGATATAAATTGCATAAGACGAGCGTTCCTGGAGTCATTGTCTGGATTAGACAAGCAGACATAATGAATTTCATCATTATCATCGTTCACAATTTTTAACATAACGTCCAGTTCTTCGATTTTCTGACTCTATATTATAACTATCGATTTTAAAAATACGATGCACTATATCCGAGATTATTCGATCTTCCAAATTTATTAGTGGCCCAGCATTTGGTAAAATCACTCGTATCATTCCATTTCCTTTCTATAATTAGTTATTAAAATTTCTTTTCTTCCTTTTCTAGCTTTGCCGGTATACTGAATAATATTAAATTTATTCTTTTTATCCAATTTTTCCAATAAATCATTGTGCTTATCTTTATGGTCTAATACATTAGATAACATAAATTTAATATTTCGCTCTGTTTAACCTCTCCAACATTTTATAGAGTCTGAGTTCATCTTTTTAGTCCAACCATTAAAACCACGTTTGCCATCATTGTAACTTCCAAGCGTAATATAATATGGCGGATCACAATATACAAAAGAATTTTCAGTAATATATTCATCTAAATCTTCAAAGTCTCTAGATAATAAAACTAAATTTTGCTCCTGAATTCTGCGACAAAAACTAATAAGTTTATCCATCATTGAATCGTTAAAGCCAGCCGGTCCAACTGGATTATTATAGTCGTATGAAGAATTAAACCTTATCTGCTGATTAAAACCATATAGAATCAATAAGTACAGCATTTTCGGATCTCTTTTAGCTATATCTGTCTCATTATATTTTGTTCTAAGCTTTAGATATGCTTCTTTGTTTGCTGGTTCTAAACCATATCTTTTGTTCTTAAAATATATTTAACCAAATCTGCTGTTTCTGTATTTTTAAAACACTGCATCAGTTCGACTACTTTATGGTTATATTCGTTATAAATATTCTGTTCGGCATTTATATTTACGCTACATTATACCCTCCACCAAATAAATCAATGAAACGCTTACTTTTTCTACCGGTAAATTATCTTTTATAAAAATCTATTAAATCGTACTTTTCCGCCTTGATAATTTAAAGTAGTGAAGCAAATTTTTATTTTTCATCAAGATTTTTAATAAAGAATAAATATTCACAATGTTCGTCATCATTAGTAGTTTGATGGTTGCGATATTTTTATATTTAATCTTCTTTAGTTTATAAGACAACTCGTCGCCATATCTTTTTAAAACATTTTCTATATAGCCTTTTGCTCATTATTCCATCAGAACTATAACTTAAGATAATATATTTAAACTTCGCTTTAGCGATAATATATTCAAAAACGGTTTCTACTTCACCAGAACGAGAAAAATGACGACGAAGTTGACGTCGTGTTTCTTAGACCCCCTTTTCCGTTTATGTCTGGGTCGTCATATTTTGCAATAGTTTCAAGTAAGTGATACTGAACGGAATATTGATTTTTGTATAAGGTGGATCTAGATATAAAAATATCACCACTAACATCATTTATTAAATTTTCTATGGTACGATTATGTACCTCGGCTTCGTGTAATGCTTTTTATCAGACTGCTCAACTTCTATGAATTTCATCCATTTTTGCTCGCGGATCCCAAGTCTTTAAATATGAGCCATATACTCCGGCTATATTAGCAACCTTAGATACCGATTCTATAAGCGCAGCTATCAAATAATGGTATTCATTTTCAGTTAATTTTTCCTTATTAAACCATTGCTCAATTTTTGTCGAATAAAAATCTATGCGTTTACCATTCTCGGCAGAAAAATACATACGACCAGCACTCCACCATAAGAATATTGCTGAAAAACAAAACCCTCTATTTCGTTTTTATTTTTCATTAAAAATAAGTAAATGGATCCAATCCTAATTTTTTAAACGTAAAATCTGGTGTATTTAATTTTGCCTGCGTCATTATGTAGCTATAATACTGAATATCGTTAGCTGTTATTCTATACCGATCCTTAAAAACTCACCAACGGCACCAGTTCCACTAAACGCATCACAAAAGTTAACGTTTCTTCACTTTTTATTTGTTGTTCAGAAACAAAATCGTCAATTTCTTTCAACAACTCGTTTTAGCACCTATATACCCTCATATACTGTATCTATTATATCATTTTTAATCTTATGTTTATTTTTCGCCGGCGAAGCCGGCGAGAGCCGTCAATAATCAGGCGCGTCGTCCTCTGCTAGGGCTAGGGCACGGGTAGTCCTAGCAGAAAGTCTTAGAAGGCATATTTTTATTTAGTAGTAAAGCCTTTTGGTTTCAAGACTTCTAAGACTTCGCTCGCTAAAAGCGAGCAGACGGCGCGTCTATACTTTTTAATTTTAAGCGTTATCGGAAAAATAAGTTCTAGCCAACTGGTAAAATCGCTCCATATAAAACACGGATTCACAGAAATGCGATCTTTTTATCAATCAGACGCCATGGATATATTTAGTATAAACGAAAAATAAATGAAATATCGCATATAGTACTAGCATTTTCACTTCACCCATGCTATAATTAGTCAAGACGTTTTATAAAATCTAACGAGTAAAGAGATGGCAAAGAAGAATACGAAACGAAAGCTGATTGGTTTGGTGAGTAACTTGAGCAACCACCGAACTTACTATACTACTGTTAACACCCAGAACCGCACTACAAAAGGTCAGGGTAAATTGACACTACGTAAGTACGACCCAATTGCAAAGCAACACGCTACTTACACCGAGACTAAGAAAAACCTTGGTCGCAACGAAGTTAAAGCTCGTAAAAGCTAATTTAACAGGATCACACAGAAACTCCCTCGCGTTAAGAGGGAGTTTTTATTTGACAAGAATGTTTGGCTATTTCCTCAATCGAGATTTCATATCACGAATGGTATTCATATAGTAAAGAAAGGCGTCGTACGGTGAATCATACGGGCTAAAATAAGCGTGGACATCGCCGTCGGTAAAATTCTTCGTTCCCATGTAATAGAAGTGGTCTGAAGTTTGCAATTTTCGCCAATCGCTAATTAAACCTTCATCCTTACTATTCAAGACCTCATCTTCAAGCTCATAGACATATCGCAAAGCTTCTTTCTGCAGGCTGTTTCCGTTCCAAGCCGTCAAATCCCGCTCGGCGTCCGCCCACGTTACAGGCGACGGCATACTTATTTCACCGGCAGGCGAATTCGCGTCCAGTGCTTCGCTAACGGTATAGAAAGTATTGCCATCAGCGCCCAGCCATTTATCAACAAACTTCTCAAAAAGCCGAAAAATCCCAGATTCCGCCCATTGATGTTCGCCGAAAGTTTCATAGTCCATAAACAAGTTAAGCAGTGGTGCGTAACGGACAGAATCTTCCACCCACGTATTAAACTTGTCCGCAGTCAGCGGCCATTCATTCCATTTTCGATCACTGAACCTAAACGCCAAATCATCGCTCAATCGATAATTCTAAGTAGCAATCCAATTTTCTTCGTGCCTCTCGGGCGATATACATAATTCGGACTGCGCCAATTCAGAATCGGATCCCAGCCCTCGGCCAACACACCCTTAAAGCCGTCCTGCTCAGCCCATTTTGCCAAGTCATCACTATACGCCAATTCTGTATTTGCCAAAACTCGCGTTTCCGCACCAAAAATCTCACGAATCTTCCAGCGGTGAAGCTCAACTTGACGATCGAACTCCTTGCGTGAATAGAAAAACGCTAGACTGTGATGATACGGACTTGATAATATTTCTACTTGACCAGTTTTTACCAGGCGCTTGAAGCTCTCCAAAACTTCAGGATTAAACCTTTCGGCTTGCTCTAAAAACGTTCCACTAAAACTCAGCGATATCTTAAAAATCAGGATATTTTTCAATAATTTTTCAAGCAAAGCATTCATCGGCAAATACGACTTTTCTGCAACTTTTTGGAATATTTTTTGATTGTCCTGATCTGGATTTTGACCGCCAGAGAAATAATTATGCTTCCAAGCCACGTCAAATATACTATATTCGCGTATTCGCCACGGTTGGTGTACGTGTAGATATAAAACTATTCCTTTATTTTTATTCATACCAGCGCTCCTTTGTACAGTTTCAGACATTTTCTAGCGGCGTCTTGCCAGGAAATTCTTGCGTATTCATTCTTAACGTTTTTCTTCAAAGATTTCTGTAGGCAGTAGTGATTCAGCTGATATTAACAATTTCATCCGCCAATTTATTCACATCCCAATAGTCAAACCGCATAATATTATTCAGAACCTCACCAACACCAGATTGACGACTAATGTAGCGCCGTGTCATGGTGCGCCGCCTCCAAAGCAGTCAAGCCAAATGGCTCAGAAACCGAACTCATCACAAAAACATCAATCAAACAGTAAATATCTCGCCACTGTTTTCCGCGCACAAATCCCGTAAAAACCATCTTATCGCTAATCCCTAAATCTGCTGCCAGCTCAATCAACTCATCTCTTTGCTCGCCATTTCCGGATAAAACAAAAACAATCTTCTCATATTTATCAAGCGCCTTGCTGCGGCTCGCACAAAAATACGTCAAACCCTTCTGAACTGTGAGTCGCGTCAACGCGCCAACAACCGTATAGCCATCCTTTTTCAACTCCTCCAAATATCTGTAGGTACTGGCGTCATACTCATGTGGCGGCAAATCAGCCAAATCAATCGCGTTATAAACCACCTCAATTTTCTCTGGCGGAATGTGATAATTCTTAACAATTATTTCCTCGTAATTTCACTAACGGCGATTATCCGATCAGCCATCAACAAGCCTTGTTGCTCAATTTCGTGAACTAGAGGATTTCCTGACTGCTCGCCAGAACGGTCAAATTCCGTTGCGTGAACGTGCACGATTAGCGGCGCGCCCGTCATTTCTTAGCAATTATTCCAGCTTCCATCGTCAACCAATCATGCGCGTGAATCGCGTCGGGCTGATGATTTTTCACAAACTTCCGAACGTATTTGCCGTATCTACGCTGTACGGCACGCATTGGTGAAAGACCATATTCATCCTTAGCGTTTTCACGGTCTTCCTCTGAGCCGTTATTATACGCACCCAAATCGTGATAATTCGGCGGCAAAGGAGTGGCTGAATAGATATTCATATAGTCAATTCCAGGATGCTCGGCGGTGTAGGGAATGATAAAGTCGATATCAACGCCTTCCGAAAGCAAGCGCTTTCGACATCTGATAGCAAGCAACGCCAAGTCCGCCACTATTGTGCGGAGGAAGTTCCCACCCAAGCATTAAAATTTTTCATCTCTGAGTTAATTGTAGAACTACGCTTATGTTTTTCAAGGGATTTTGGGATCTTTTTCACGAGTTTTTATTTTTCACAATTTTAACATTTGCGACAAAGCTAATTCGTGATAAAATGGTTTAGCTATAGGAGTGTAGCTCAGGTGGCTAGAGCACTGGTCTCCAAAACCAGGTGTCGGGGGTTCGAGTCCCTCCACTCCTGCCAAGATTCTCGCTTGAAAGAGAATCTTTTTTATTAGTCAAAAATCTGCTATAATTTCTCAATATGAAACCTTTATCACCTTCACTTCCGCATATTATCGCCATGGTTGGTGCGCCAGGTTCAGGGAAGACGCAATTCGCTGTAGAATTTGCGAAGATTTTCAATTCTCCAGTGGTAAGTTCTCAACAATTTGAAGTTTTTACGGACAATACAAAAACCATTTCTGACGCAACATTGTCGCTTTTGGAAGAATTTTTGAAGACTAAGCAAACTGTCATTTTGGACGGATCAACGGATCAGCGCACGAATCGTATGCGCATCAATCGCCTTGCCAGGGAATATGGATATAAAGTCCCTATTTGTTTGGGTTCAAACCGATCCCGCCACAGCCAAGCATCGCTGGATAAAGGCTTATGGCGGAAATGACGAATCTTTCGAGCGACGATTGAAACAGTTTTCAGCGCCACACAGCAGTGAGTCTTATATCGTGATCAGTGGTCGGCACACCTTAGTAGCCAAGCTCGCACTGTTCTTAAGCAAATTGGCGCCAGTCGACCAGAAGCTCCACGCCGCCCCAATTGCTGGAAATCGCATTAACATAGGGTTAACCATGACAATTATTACCGACGAAGAATTCGGAGAAATTGTCGTTAAAAACGTAGCCTGGCGAAGAGCGTTAGTTTGAAAATTGCGCCAGATGGACGAATACAAATTACAATGCCGCCATATGCGCCGTTGTTGACCGCAAAGGCATTGATTAAAAACTTCTGAAAACAAATCCGCGAATTAGTTTCTCAATACCGAGAAAAACTTTCTTACACGAAAAATCAGCAAATCGGCAAAAAGCCATAATTTATTGATACAAACGACCACGAAACCTTCGAGTGTGAAAAATCGTCGGAACGCAGATATTGACAGAAATCAATGAGGCGGAATCCGTCGAATCTGCCGCAAACCAACAACTTATCCGTAGTAAAATTCTGATCGCACTCAGAAAAGAAGCTAAGTCATATCTGCCGAGGCGATTGTCGTTTTTAGCGGAAGAACACGGCTTTTCTTTTGCTCGGAGTAAAATCACACACTCATCAAGTCGCTGGGGAAGCTGCTCTTCATCTGGAACGATTAGCTTGAACATCGGGATGATGAACTTGCCATTTGAGCTAATTGATTACGTAATTATCCACGAATTATGTCACACCAGGCACATGAATCACTCGACGAAATTCTGGGACGAAGTTGCCAAATTTGACCCGCATTATAAAATCCACCGAAATGAATTGAAAAAATATTCGCCATACATATAGAAACGTATATGCTTATGTTATACTTTAGCTATGTGGGCGCTAATTTTTCTATTGATCACTCTGAGTGTTGTTTTAGGTGTTATAGCTGTTGTTTTACGTAAAAATATTGTCGGAAATTAGCGATAAATCTGATTGTGAAAATGATAAAAAGCCTCGGCGAACACCAAAGAATGATCACGCTTATCAATAATATTACCGACGCGATTCTCAGTACGGACGAACACGGAATTATCAATACGTACAATTCGGCGGCACTTAATTTGATTGACACGAACAGCGGAATTAACTGCGAACATATCAGTCAGGTGCTGAACCTTGAAACGACAGACAAAAAGCCGATTGACATTTTTAAGCGAACTCGCCAAGTCTTCCGCAATTCGCCAGCGCGACGATGTTCTGATGAAAATCGAAGATGGAGATTATATTCGCCTGGAAGTTACGCTTGCGCTAGTTCAAGGCGGCGACAAGATGACGCCGGACGGATGTGTGCTATTTTTGCGCGACATTACGAAGACGAAGAGTCTCGAGGAGGAGCGCGATGAGTTTATTAGCGTAGTTAGTCACGAATTGCGCACGCCAATTGCTGTGCTGAAGGTTCGCTGAGTAACGCCAAATTGCTGATCGAGCGTAAAATGACTAGTAAAATTCCCGAAGCCATTGACGAATCTCGCCAAGCAAATTTTTATTCTTAGCGCGAATGATCAGCGATCTCAGTACACTGTCACGCGCCGAGCGAGGTGTGGCTGATGAAACGGAGATAATTGACGTGACGGAGCTGGCGGCTCAGATAAATTCCGAATATTCACCTCAGGCGGGCGAAAAAGGTTTGGCTTTCAATTTGGACATCGGCGGGCGGCTTGGCGTAGTTAAGGTTTTCTCGTCTATATCTGGAGGAAATTCTCCAAAACTTCATCACCAACGCCATTCGATACACACAAAAGGCTCCATAACTTTTATCAATCAAGAAAAATAAATCTGGCGAAATCACCTTCAAGGTTATTGACATCGGGAATTGGCATTAGCAAAGCCGACATAGCAAAAATTTTCGACAAGTTTTACCGCGCAGAAGATTATAGAACTCGCGAGACGAAAGGCACGGGATTAGGTCTATACGTTTCCGCTAAGTTGGCGAAGAAATTGGGCTGTAAAATTGAGGTGAGAGAGCCGATTAAACCACGGATCAACATTCAGATTCAAACTAAAAGAATTCAAAAATAATGACAAATAATATTCGGTCAACTTGTTTTTGACTCGGATGAATTACAATGACTATTGACAGTCTGTGAAAAACAGACTTTTTAAATTGGGAGAAAATATGGCACAGAAAGGCAAGGCAAGCAGCAAAACTACGGTTCGTCGAATCAAGGCTACTGACGACGCACCAAAAAGAAAAAGCTGTAGCGAAAAATCAATAAACCAACCAAAATCATCACAAAAGCGTCTAAAAAATCTGGCGAAAAAGGTGGATTGATTGGATATTTCAAGGGCGCTTGGGAAGAGTTGAAGCTAGTTCGCTGGCCAACCCGCCCAGCCACTTGGGCAATGACAGCGGCGGTGCTTATCTTCACCTTTGTGTTTGTCGTTCTGATTTTGATTACTTGACGCCGCATTCAACTGGGGCTTTAACCAAATTTTGAAGTAAAGGAGAGATTATGAGTTCAAAACGATACGATGACAGTAAGCAATGGTATGCAATTCATACCTATTCTGGCTACGAAGAAAAAGTTGCTAGAATCAATCCGCCAGCGAATTAACGGCGTCGATATGGCTGATAAGATTTTTTGACGTTGTGCCAGCTAAAAGAAAAGCAGATCCAGATTCGCAACGGTAAGCGTAAAATTGTTGAGGCTAAAAATTTTTCCAGGGCTATGCGTCTTGGTTGAGATGAAATTGACCGACGAAACTTGGTACATCATCCGCAACACACCAGGCGTTACAGGATTTGTGGGTGCCGACACTACGCCAACTCCAGTTTCTGAAAAAGAAATTGCGAAGATTAAGAAGCGAATGGGCGTTGAAGAGCCAAAGCATCAGATTGACTTCTCAGAAGGCGAAGTTGTTTCAATTATCGACGGTCCGTTCAAGGGCTTTGATGGCGCCGTGAGCGAAATTGACGCATCTAAGGGAACTTTGAAGGTTATGGTCAGTATGTTTTGGTCGTGACACTCCAGTCGAGCTGGACGCCCTGCAGGTTAAAAAGTTTAGCTTGCAATTTTAAGCATTTTTCGATATAATATTCGAGTTACGCACTACAAACTATAAGGAAGAACTATGGCAAAGAAAATTATTGGTAATTTGAAATTACGCATTCCAGCCGGTCGAGCAACAGCAGGTCCTCCAGTGGGATCAACGCTTGGTCAGTGGGGGACTAAACATGATGGACTTCATTAATCCATTCAATGACGCTACAAAAAGACATGATGGGTAAGGATGTAATTGTTCACATTCAAGTTTACGAAGACCGAACATTTACTTGAACTCACTTTGGTCAGCCAGTTGACGATATGATTCGCGAGAAAGCTGGCATCCAAAAGGGCAGCGGCAAGCCACACTCAGACAAGGTCGGTAAGATTACTCGCGCACAATTGCGAAAAAGAAATCGCTGAGGCGAAAAAGATCAATTGAACGCAATCGACATCGAAGGAGCAATAGAAAGTTATCGCCGGATCAGCACGCTCAATGGGCGTTGAAGTCGTCGACTAATCTACAGAACTTTGCAAATAGCCCCGGACTTCTCGGGGTTATTTTATGGGAAGATGTAATAAATGATTGTGAAGAATATTTTTAGATGACAGCGCAATCTCCGCGCTTAAAAATGAGCAATTGATAATTGCTAAAAACTGATACGATTTACGGAATATTAGCCGCTGCCAATTCAGAAAAAGCCGTCGAGAGATTATACGAAGTTAAGCGGCGCCCCTTGGATGAACCCGTTATTATTTTTGGTTGCGGATATTGACGACATTCCTAATCTCACGCCGTCGATCAAACACAAATATCAAGAAATCTCCAAAAAAATAGATCAACAACAATCGTCACCAAAGTGAGTCCTAATTTTTCTGCCATATCTTCCGAGAAATGGCGGAACATTGGCATTCAGAGTCGTGCCAGAATCTCCATTGGCGGAGTTAATTCGAACCGTCGGTCTTTTGGTCGCGCCCAGTGCAAATCCGTCGGGAGAAGAACCGGCAAAAAACGTCACTGAAGCGATAAATTACTTCCACGAATTAGTGCCGATTTATGTCGATTCTGGAGAAGTCGTCGATGCTCAACCGTCGCAAATTATCCGAATCAACGAGGGCGGGGAAATTGAGTTTTTAAGAAGATAATCCTCGAAGAATTGTCAAAAATCACCAAATAAAAAGACTTCCTCTGAATTACGGGGAAGTCTTTTTGCGCGAGTTACTTCACAAACGGATGTGCAATCTCCAAATCTGGGCGCTTTTCCGCAATTCTCAGTAGCTCGTTGTACTTAGCAATTCGCTCTGAACGCGACATCGAGCCAGTCTTAATTTGACCCGTGCCCAAACCGACCGCCAAGTGAGAAATCGTTACGTCCTCCGTCTCGCCAGATCGGTGACTCATCACTGTATTCCAGCCAGCATTCTTCGCCATCAAAACAGCCTGAATTGTCTCGGTCAACGTACCAATTTGGTTCGGCTTGATTAAGATCGCATTACCAGCCTTTTCTTCAATTCCGCGCTTCAATCGCTCGACATTCGTCACCAAAAGATCGTCGCCAACCAATTGCGCAAAATTGCCCAAATCAGCCGTCATTTTCTCCCAATCTTCCCAAGCTTCTTCGTTCAATCCATCCTCAATCGAGAGAACAGGGACGCGCTCCAACAGGGCTTTTATACGTGCGAATCATTTCATCAGCCGACAGAATTCGGTGCTCAGTCGCCAGTTGTATTTGCCGTCCTTGTAAAAGCTCGCTAGCCGCAACGTCCAACGCAAAACCAAAGTCCACGCCTAATTTATAGCCAGCCTGCTCGATGGCGCGAGATAGCAACAAAATAGGCTCCATATTACCATTCCTGACATGAGGTGCATAGCCACCCTCATCGCCAACCGTCGTAGGATAGCCTTCGTCTTTCAGGATTTTTGCCAACGCATGAAAAACTTCCGCACTCATTCGAACTGCGTCCGCAAAAGTTGCCGCGCTAGTTGGAATAATCATATATTCCTGAAAATCAGTCGCACCCAACGCATGCTGACCGCCGTTCATCACGTTGATCATCGGCATCGGCAGGCACATCGCAGGATTTCCAGCCAAGCTATTGACGTATTGATACAACTCCACGCCACGCGACTTAGCGGCAGCTTTCGCCACGGCCAGCGACACAGCCAAAATCGCATTTGCACCCAAACGCGCCTTATTCGGCGTACCGTCCAGACTCTTCATTTTTTCATCAATTGCAGCCTGGTCGAACGGATTAGAACCTTTCAAAGCCTGCGCAATCTCACCATTGACATTTTCGACAGCACGAAGCACGCCTTTACCGCCAAACGCCAGCTCGCCGTCCCGAAGCTCAACGGCCTCGAAAAGAACCAGTGCTTGCGCCAGACGGAACAGCCGCACGCCCGAACGAACCATCACTCAAAGTCACGTCCGCCTCAACCGTCGGATTTCCACGCGAATCTAAAATTTGCCTTGCTTGTATGTTTGTAATTGTTATATCCATAATTACTATTTTATCAAACATTTGCCTCAATCTCTGAAAATATGGTATAATTTCAACATTATCAATCAATGCTGGGAGGCTGATTTGTTAAGATAACAAATTGCCGTTCGTACCACAGAAAGGATTTTTATGGCAAAAGAAAGCCGAGTTGCTAGAAAAAGCAGCAGAATTAAAAATTAGAAGTCAGTGAGAAAAACACAATCGCTGAAAATTGAAGCAGCAATTGCAGAAGCTACAGACGTAAGCAAGCCTCACGACAACAAAGACAAAGACGTTGTTGCTGAGCGCGAAGCTACTGTCGCTAAGTCTGGCAAACGCAGCCAAAAAGCTCTTGACGAAGCCGCTGAAAAAGCAGAGAAGGAAGCTCGCAAGGAAGCTGGCGACACTACTCCACAATCAGACGACGCCGAAGCTCACGTAAAAGAAGGGTCCAAAAGCCAGTTACTCGTCCACGCTTGGAGCGCCGCGGTAAAAATATCAAGACGCTGCAAAAAAACGTTGAAAAAAGAACAAATTGTACAGCTTAGACGAAGCTTTGAAATTGGCTACTGAAACCAGCCCAGTCAAGTTCGACGCTAGCGTTGAAATCCACATCCGCTTAGGTGTCGACCCACGCCAAGCCGACCAAAACATTCGCTCAACCGTAGCATTGCCACACGGTACAGGTAAGGACGTTCGCGTTGCTGTTTTCGCACCAGAATCAGAGCACGCTGCCGCTAAAAAAGCTGGCGCTGACATCATCGGTGACGAAGAATTCCTAAGCCAATTGGACAAGGAAGAAATGAACTTCGACATTTTGGTTGCAACTCCACAGTACATGCCAAAACTTGGTAAATACGCACGTTTGCTTGGTCCACGCGGTTTGATGCCAAATCCAAAGTCTGGCACTGTTGCTACCGACGTCGCTAAAAGCCGTTTCTGAAGCGAAAGCCGGAAAAGTTGAATATCGTGTTGATAAGCAAGCCATCGTTCACTTGTCAATCGGCAAAGTATCATTCGGCGCTGAAAAATTGGCAGAAAACGCACGCGCATTCTTAACCAGCTTGAACTCCCAAAAGCCATCCAGCTTAAAGGGCGTTTACATTAAGAGCGTCGCAATCGCCACAACTATGGGCCCTGGCATTAAGGTAGAGAACTCTCTGTAATCTTTACGTTTCAGCCAATTAAATCCCGTCGATTCTGGCGGGATTTTTTACTAGGCGAAAAATGCAATAAATAAGGCGATTGAATCGGCTGGAAAATAATTCGCCATAGCTCTTGTTTTTCGTTGTCATTTCTGCTACAATTCTAAGGAACATTACCAAAGACAGTGGCGACTTGACGTAAAACAAGTATAAAATGCCACCGAGGGATGAAACTAACAGTTTTATTTGACGTCTTTGGTAGTGCGAGAATCAAAGACGTTTTTTGATTCTCCATTACCGCACGTTAACAAATTGGCACATAACAAATTAACTCAATCAAAGAAAGGATTTTTATGGCAATTTCACGCGATAAAAACAAACTTTGGTTGCTGAACTGACAGAGCTATTAAAAAGACGCTAAAGGGTACGGCTTTTGCTCGATATCAAACCCTTACCGTTGCCGACCTACAAGAACTACGCAAGGCAGCTCGCGAAGCGGGCGTTACCATCAAGGTTGTTAAAAACCGATTGGTACGCGTAGCTCTTCAGGAAATCGATACTTACAAAGAAACCGACACCAGCTTATTGGTTGGTCAATTGGTTTACGCTGTAAGCGCCGAAGATGAAGTTATGCCAGCAAAGGTATTGGACACGTTTGCAAAAACGCACCCAGCATTACAACTTGCAGGTGGCTTCTCAGGCGAAGGCTTGGCAATTAGCGAAGCTGACGTTAAAGCATTGGCAGGTCTACCAAGCAAAGACCAGCTCGTTGCTCAAGTGGTATCACAATTGCTATCACCAGTGCACGACACAGTCAACGCGCTTGGCGGCAATTTGCACGGACTTTTGGACGGCATCGAAGCCAAAGCTGCTGCTTAAGTTTAGCAATCAACACTAGTAACGTTGCAACAATCGCAACAATATAATAATAAAGGAGAATATCAATGGCTGATATTAAGAAATTGGCTGAAGAACTTGTAAAATTGACAGTTCTAGAAGTTAACGAATTGAAAAATCATCTTAAAGAAGAATACGGCATCGAGCCAGCTGCTGCAGCTGTCGCTGTTGCTGGTCCAGCTGCTGGTGGTGACGCTGCCGCTGCTGACGAAAAAAACTGAGTTCACAGTTACTTTGAAAGACGCTGGTTCTCAGAAGGTTGCAGTCATCAAGGCTGTTAAGGAAATCACTGGCCTAGGTCTAGGGTGAAGCAAAAAGCTATCGTTGACGGCGCTCCAGCACCAGTCAAGGAAAAAAAGTTTCTAAAGACGAAGCTGAAGCTGCAAAAGAAAAACTTTTGGAAGACGCTGGCGCTACTGTCGAGCTTTCATAATTTGTTATATAACGCCAATTTGTTTCGTTTAATCACCGTCCGCTCTGGGCGGTGATTTTTATGTAGCCGATCTTAATATCACGAACCGTGCATCATTTTCAAGAGTAAAATTTGCAACACTTTTTATTCATATCTTATATCGCTGTGGAAAATCGGATAAAAATAGATAACGCGACTTGATATAAAATGTAAGGATATGCTATATATTAGTTAAGTATTATAAAAATAGACAAAAGGAATTGCGAGAACCATGTCTGAATTACCAGAAAAGCAAATTAAGCGTCTGAGGACACTTATTCAAGAGGGCAGAAACCAATTTAGCTGCGCAAAAAGAATTATTGATTAGTATTATTGGCGATGATGGTCAAGTTGTTACGCCAAAAACTTCGTCAGATAATGTAGCAGGAAAGATTATCGAAGGCGTATTTGATGGCCAGATGATGCTTTAGCCCAGACGGCAAAAATTACCCAATCCCAGCCAACTACGCTTCAAAGTCGAAGCTGGTTGAAGGCGACTTGATGAAATTGACAATCGCTGAAGACGGCAGCTTTATCTATAAGCAAATCGGTCCTGTACCACGAAAGCAAGTTATCGGAACACTTGTCCAGCACGACGGAATTTACTACGTCGAGGGCTTCCGGCCGCGAATATCGTATTTTTTGCTTGCTAGCGTAACTTACTTCCGAATTAACGTCGGCGACCAAGTTACAATCATCATCCCTGAAGACAATCCTGACGCAACTTGGGCTGCAGTCGAAGCTGCATTGTAGATATTATGCTACCGAGCGAGTTTCTGCTCAGTTACGCCAGTTTTAACTCGGACAATAAGCCATTCGTTGAATGTCAAATTGACAGTAAAATTGAGCGTCATGAATTATTCGAACAAAATTTGTCCCTTGAGTTTGATTTTTTCCGTCAAATATTGCACAGGTTGGGTGGATTTTTGAGAATCGCTGTAGCCAAATTTGCCCAGACCACGCCACGGTTGATGAAAAGTATGAAAATTGCCTAAAATGCCGCGACAAAACTGGCTTTAATCCAGCATTTTATAACGCCAGTTCGGTTTCTGTCCAACAAGAAAAAATCAATCAAAATCCGCATTTTGTTTACTTGGCGTACTTCGCACCAAACGTCATAAAAGTTGGAATCTCGCAAGAAGAGCGTGGAATTCGAAGATTGTTGGAGCAGGGAGCACGATTAGCCATAAAATTAGAAACGTTTTTCTTCGGCGTTGATCGCCAGGCAGTACGAGGCGAAAATTTCCAAGCTGGATGGAATAGCTGAAACTCTACCAGTTCACAAAAGATGGAATTGATAAAACTACCTTTTGACCGTGCAGCCGGCGAAAGGGAATTGCGACAAAAGTTACTTGAAATTGAGCAGAAAATTGGCGTGTCGTTTCCGAAGTCCAAGCTAATTCCTTGCGAAGATTATTTTCAAACCGCTGGTGTTGATTTGTCACGTGTCGTTTTAATGAAGGATTACAGTCAACTAGTAGGACACGTACGCAGTGTCATCGGCTCGATTGTCATCACTGATTACGACGGTCAGCTGCTGGCTTACAATATCAAAAAAAGCTTATTGGTTATCGGACGCAAAAATTGATAGAGAAATTGAGCTGGATTTACCAACCGAGCAATTAACGTTATTTTAAGACCTTATTTTTACAATATTTTTTTGATGAAATAGCTTGAAATTTGACTCTATTACTGATATATATAAATCAAACTTTCACAGTAAAGGAGGCTATCAGTGAGCTTAACTACAATATTATTAAATACTTCAATAGTACTGGCACGATACTTGCCATACACCTTGGGAACCGTGACTCTAATTACATCAATATTCATCCTTAAGAAAGAAAAAAATTAGCAAGAAGTCTAAGACTCTGCTGTTAACTTGCATAATTACTGCCATTATCACAATAATAATCGTATTTATGCGATCTCGAATACTCGGAAATCACATTTGTTAACTTCTGTCTCAAGGTATAGTTTGCTATAATTATCTCATGAGGAACATGAGGGAATGAGTCAGGCGCTATATCGTAAATATCGCAGTCGCAGTTTGGATGAAGTTTTAGGTCAAGATCACGTGACTAGTATTTTACGTCGAGCGTTAGAGCAAGGAAAAATCGCCCATGCGTACTTGTTGACCGGCCCGCGTGGCGTGGGAAAAACATCGGTGGCACGAATTCTGGCGCACGAGATTAACCATTTGCCATATGATGACGATTCTTCAAACTTGGATATTATTGAAATTGACGCAGCCAGCAATAATGGTGTTGATGACATTCGCGCTTTAAGGGAAAAAGCCCAAGTCGCGCCTGTTTCTGCGCCGAAAAAAGTTTATATCATCGACGAAGTTCACATGCTGTCAAAATCAGCATTTAACGCGCTATTAAAAACTCTGGAAGAACCGCCAGAGCACGTGGTGTTTATCTTAGCTACAACCGACGCCGACAAACTTCCAGCCACCATTCTTAGCCGCGTCCAGCAATTTTTCTTCCGCCCAATTCCGACGGAAATTATGACGCGTCAGTTAATGAATATAGCGAAGAAAGAGGGATTCGCACTGAAGAGGACGCCGCCAGATTAATTGCTGAACGTTCCCGTGGCGGATTCCGTGACGGCATTAGTGCGCTTGACCAATTGTCGATTTTAGCAACATCAGACCAGCCACTGACGGCGAATATGGTTACCGAATATTTGGGGCTTAGCGACGCGACGATGCTCGGCAATTTGTTGGATTCATATCCATCCGACGACAACGAGAAAGTCTTAAATATCTTTCAGGAATTAGAAAATAGTGGCGCAAATTCAATTATCGTGTCACATCAATTATTGTCGATTGCTCGCAATAGGTTACGAAAAAATCCGAATCTTATTGGGTTGGTTCAGCAACTGATCGAGGTTGATCGGCACCCGCATCCGAGACTTCGAAACTATTGACGATATTCATGAATAGCAATTCTCAGCCGGCAGAAAAAACCAGTCACGCCAAAGAAAAAAATATAGCTCAAGCCGCGTTCCAAAAACCCGCCGAAAAACCAACGCCAATTAAGTCAGCAGAGCCAACCAAACCGACAGAAAAACCGATTGAAAAAGAAGAAAAACCAGCCGAGCCAGTGAAAAACTGCCGCAAAACCAAAGAAAACCGACGCGCCACTAGAGCTAAATTGGGAAAAAGTCATTGAAAGAGCGAAGGAAAAATCCCTCGGGCTGGCGTCATTGTTGCAGAAAAGTCAGTGGTCGTTTGACGGTGAAAAATTGACAATTTATGCAGGTTCCGCGTTTTATAAGAAAAAGCTGGACGACGCAAAAAACAAACCATTGATCTCAGAAATTATCTCAGAAGAAACTGAGATGGATTTGGAAATTGATATAATTGGAGAGAAGAAACCGCCAGAGAACGAAAAATTGGCGGAAATTGCAGAATTAATGGGTGGCGGCGAAGAAGTTAAGCTGGAGGATATTTAATGGCAGATAAAAGTGAAGAAGTAAAAGGGAAGATACCGCCACAAAAATTTGGACGCGGAAAAAGAGTTTGCTTTGGGGCGGTTTTAATTGACGAGGAAGTTTTGGCGGACGCCGCAGAGATTACTCACCCTAGCGATTTTTACGACAAGAATCACGGATTGATTTTTGCCGGAATGATGCGGCTATTTGAAAAACATAAGCCCGTCGACCTCCTGACCTTAACCGACGAGTTGAAACGTAAGGATGAACTGGAATTGGTTGGCGGCTCGGCATATCTGACAGAGCTAACAAATTACGTCCCAACGGCAGCGCGCACGCATCGGCTATGCGGAAATGATTGCGCAAGCAGCGGTTCGCAGGCGCTCAATAAAAGCGAGCGGCGATATTTCCGAGCTTGGCTATGACGAATCGACGACCACGCAGGAGTTATTAGAGAAGGCCGAGCTGAACTTTTCAGCGTGTCAGACCAATCAACCAAGCAAGATTTGGTCAGTCTGGAAAGCATTCTGACGGATAGTTTTTGATCGAATTGAAGAGCTCAGCAAGAATAAAGGTTCTCTTAGGGAGTTCGCACTGGCTATCGTGATTTGGACAATATGACCGCTGGCTTGCAAAAATCAGACTTGATCATTCTGGCGGCGCGCCCAGCCATGGGTAAGACGACGTTGGTGACAAATCTGGCTTATAACGTGGCAACGATTGAGAAAAATCCCGTCCTATTTTTCAGCCTAGAGATGAGTGAGGAACAGCTGGTCGACCGTATGTTAGCGGATGCGTCGGGAGTTGATAGCTGGAATATTCGCACCGGAAATCTGAGCGACGAAGATTTTGCGAAGCTGTCTGAGGCTATGGGAGAAATGGCTGAGGCGCCAATTTATATCGATGACACGCCAGGATTATCAGTTTTGGAAATGCGAACTAAAGCGCGTCGAATTGCCCATGAAAACCAATTGGGATTAATCATTGTCGACTATTTGCAGCTTATGCAGGCCAACGGAAACCACAACGGGAACCGCGTTCAGGAAGTTTCGGAAATTTCCCGTGGACTGAAGCTTATTGCTCGCGAGCTGAATGTGCCGCTAATTGCCCTGAGTCAGTTGAGCCGTTCTGCTGAATCGCGTACGCCGCCAATTCCCACAACCAGCCGACCTGCGCGAATCCGGTTCTATTGAGCAGGACGCCGACATCGTTAGCTTTATTTATCGCCCTGGAGATTACATGAGCCTGACAACCCAGAAGTCCAGAATATTACAGACTTAATTATTGCTAAGCATCGTAACGGCCCAGTCGGTAAAGTTCAGTTATACTTCCACCCAGAGCGCCTACGCTTTATGAGCCTGGATCGCAAGCATGAATAGAATTGTGTTATAATCATACCAATGAAAAAGCAAAAAGTTACCGATATATTCCTTTACCGATGGCGCTACGTTTTCGGCTATACGTTGCTGGCGCTGTTGTACATAGGGGCTATTATAATTTCCGCGTTGCACGTGCCGGGAGGTTTGTCGCAAGCAGAAATCGACATGGTCAATACGACAAATCACTTGAATTTTAGTATAGAGGGAATCGCCGTCACAAATCTGCCATTTCACCTTCTTCAATTGCTATTCTTCAAACTGTTTGGCGTCAGCTTATTAACAATTAAAGCACCCGCCGTAATCCTTTCAATCGCCAGCTCTGTCGCTATTTTCTTCCTCTTAAAGCGCTGGTTTAAGCCGTCCACAACGATTCTATCGTTATTAATTATGGCGACAACTGGTCAATTTTTATTCATCGGACAAAGCGCAACTGTTGGCATTTTGTACATTTTCTACACTGCATTGACGCTACTCTTCGCCACCCTCATCCTCCAAAAAGCCCAAAAGGCATCAATATGGAGAATATGCCTAGCAATCACCACGGCGCTCAGCCTATTTACTCCGTATTTTTGGTATATCAATCTGGGACTTCTGATCATAGCCTTTTTACATCCACATCCACGCTATTTTCTCATCTCCCGAAAACATCGTAAGTCTTGGATCGTGCCGTCCGCTATTTTATTCGCAATTGGTTGTGCGATTAGTTTTCTTTGCTATAAATCCCACGCGCTATTTTACAACCTCATCGGTATCAACGGCCTAAGTTTTGATATCGTTGCAAACCTCAGGACTTTATATTACACATACATCCGCATTTTCCCATCAGTCGTAGGGAACCAAATCACGCCAATTATGGACATCAACGCAATGGTGCTAATCGGGCTAGGACTATTCCGCAGCTTCCAAAAAATCTCCAGCGCCCGCTCGTTTATGATTTGGTCGTGGCTAATCTTAGCATTGGCGCTACTCATCTTCCAACCAAGCCTCACCCCAATAATCATCATCCCGCTATTTATTCTCTTAGCGGTCGGATTGGAGTCCCTAATGAATATGTGGTACGGACTTTTCCCGCGCAACCCATACGCTCGCGGCACAGGACTGGTTCTTATATCAATGCTAATTATCGTTATGGTGGTAGGCGGCAGCTTCCGCTATATTGACGGTTATCGTTACTTCCCAGAAGCAGCTTCACGCTTCAATAAAGATTTGTCTCTGCTCCGCAAGAATACTGCGCCGACCGATTCATTCTCATTATTGGTCAGTAAAGAAGAATCGCCGATTTACGAAGCGCTTAAAAAACACAACTATCACCAGATATCAATTATCCACACAGCGCCAGCAAACGTAGGACAGACACTATATGTTAGCCACTCCGCAAAATCACAAGTTCCTAAGAGCTATCAAGGCCACGTATCGTCCATTTTGGTGAACGATCATAAAGACGGCGACCGATTCTATATCTACACATCCGACAGGAAATAAGGTATAATTGTAAGTGTTAAATAAGGAGGAATATGGCGTTTGATCAGGTAAAAATGCTGCAACAATTACGCAAAAGCACAGAAACAATTAGGCAAAGAAATCATCGAAGTTGAAGCTGGCGATGGCGCGGTAATTGTACAAATTACTGGTGAATTAAAAATTAAGTCTGTAAAGATTGACCCAGAAATGGTCGACTTGGAGAATATCGAAGAGTTGGAGCACTGGATCGAAATCGCAGTTCGCGACGGCATGACAAAGGCTCAGGAAGTCGCTGCTGAAACTATGAAGCCATTGATGGGCGGCTTGGGCAATTTACCATTCTAAGATTATGTCTATCGATATTTTACCAAAAGGCGTTGACGGCCTTAATTGATGATTTTTGGTAATTTACCTGGGAGTTGGACCGCGTACGGCTGAAAGATATGCCTACGCGGTTTTACGCCGCAATCCTAAATCCGCCAAACAGTTGGCGCATTCGTTAGATCGCCTACATGACCATGTAAAGACTTGTCCGAAGACGTTTGCGCTCATCGACTCAGATGACGATGTATCGCCTTTATATGCGGACGCAAATAGAAATAAAAAGCTCGTCTGTGTAGTCGAGGAACCGCTGGACATTGTCGCTATAGAAAGAACAGGGCAATTTACAGGAACATATCACGTGCTGGGTGGCGTTATCTCACCAATTGACAATATTGGACCAGAGCAACTTCATATTCCAGAACTGATAGAACGAATAAAAACCGACGACGTTCAAGAGATCATCATCGCTACGAACGCTTCAGTAGAAGGCGAATCAACAGCACTGTTTTTGCAACGCTATATCCAAGAGGCTGGATTGAGTACGACTATCACGCGCTTAGCTAGAGGTATCCCAGTTGGCGTTGACCTCGAATATGCAGACCAAATTACACTGACTCACGCACTAGAAGGTCGAAAACAATTATAGACTCAACGGCTTATCGCTAATAAAAATACCCGCCATCTCGGCGGGTATTTCGTTGCTAGTTTAGCCTATTACATTTGGCGGCGGCTAGCGATGTAAGCGATAGTAGCTGTAGTTAGTCCACCTAGGCCTAGTGCTGACATGATCGCGTCACTTGCACCAGTCTTTGGCAATTCTGGGCTAGGTGTTGGTGTTGAAGGAGTGTTTGGTGTAGGGGTAGTAGGGGTAGTAGGTGTAGTAGGAACTTCCTTACACTTGCTCAAGTCAGTTGTGTGCTTTTGACTCGTTGTATTCTTCCTTCTTGATTTCACGAAGCTCTTTTTTTATCGATTACACAGATTGTGATCTTAGCAGGTGCTTCTTTACAGTCATTTGGATTTGTTGAGTACTTACTTTTATCAAATTCTGACTTCTTAATCTCTACATATTTCTTAGTCTTAAGGTCACAAACTTGAAGTTTTTGTTTCAGGTTCGATTACGATAGTCTTTTCACAGTTTGGACTCTGTTTCTTGACTTCGCCGTTTTCTTTACCATTTACGATTACAGTAACCTTGAAGTTGCCGTACTTTTGTGTAAGTGTGTTCAATTGTAGATGAGTTAATAGTCTTAGTTGTACCGTCACCAAAGTTGTATGTGTAGTTGGTGATGCTTGCACCGTTCTTAGCAGTTGCGTTTACAACAAACTTGTAGGTGTTGTCTTCAATTTTTAGAACTTGCAATGCGTCACATGTTAATGCAGGTTTTGCAGGAGGTGTTGTTGGAGTACCCCAAACTGGGTTACCACAGTCTTTAATCACACCAGTGATAAACTTACCGTCGTTGTCAAACCATGCATACATTTTGTAGCTCTTAGGACCGTCAACGAAGCTTTGACCAGTTGGATATTGATAGTAAGTGTATCCGTTTGAAGTCTTGTAGCTACGTTGTGGCTGAGGCTGACGAGTACCAGCCTTAGACTGTACAGTTATAGAGTTTGTAGCCACGACACGACCGTCAACAGTAATGTTACCGTTTGCGTCAACTACACCCTCACGCATGTTTGATCCACCTTGGATCATAGTGCTGGTAATGTACCATTCTTTATATAGTTCTTTAATTTCTGTACGGCTGTATGCTGTTTGCAATTCTGACATAGAATGTGTACCACAGTATACAACGTTAAATTTGTTACAGCCGGCAGCCTGTGAAGGTGATGCCAACCAGATTCCACCGAGCATAGGAATCCCAGAGAGATAGCGATGCCGATTTTTCTTAAATTTGTTCATAAAAACTCCTCTTTCCAGCCCTATCTTCAGGCTTTATGTCCCTCATACTAGCACAATCTTTATATTTTGTCAATAATAATTTATAAAAATGTTTATGTTTTTTCGATTGCGCAGTATTTTTAATAGTCCATCACATATTATACCACTTATGTAATTAAAAACAATATATATTATATTAGAGTAAAAATCATTTGTTATAATAAATAATATGCTAGATACAGCTAAACAATTTATTCAATCCGCAAACAATATAGTTATTATTCAGCTCGAAAATCCCGACGGCGATAGCCTGGGTTCAAGTTTGGCGCTGGAAGAAGTCTTAAGCGACCTAGGGAAGACTGTCACTTTATATTGTCCAGTAGACATACCGAAATATCTTCATTACATTCGCGGTTGGGATCGAGTGCAGAACGACTTTCCGTTTCAAGCCGACGCCGCAATAATTGTCGATACAAGCGCGGACGTACTTCTCAGTAAGGTACTAGAAACTCCTGGAGCGCGACATTTCTTAGAAACGCACCCGACTCTGGTTATTGACCACCACACAGCCGAATCGACGCTCAGCTTTGATCATATTATGTTATCAGAAACCGTCGTGGCGACCGGGGAATTGCTATATAAACTATTCAAGCATTCCGACTGGAAGATAAATCCTCAGGCGGCCGAAGATTTATTGATAGCTATTATGAGCGATAGTCTGGGTCTCACCACGCCAAATACCACCGCAGTGACCTTTCACGTCGCTGGCGAATTGACCGAGCTGGGCGCCTCCAACGCGGAAATTGAAGAGCGACGACGCGAATTTATGAAAAATCGCCAGAGATTTTTGGCGTACAAAGGGAAAATTGATCGAGCGAATCGAATATTTACTGGACGGACAATTGGCGTTGGTGCACGTGCCATTTGAAGAGATCCAGCAATATAGCGATGCTTACAACCCCGGTGCGTTAATTGGCGACGAGCTGAGACTGGTTGAAGGCGTGGCGCTTAGTTGTGTTATTAAAACTTACCCTGACGGCAAATTGACTGCGCGCTTACGAGGTAATTTACCAATTGCCGATACCGTAGCTGGATATTTTTGGCGGCGGCGGCCATCCATATGCGGCAGGATTTCGCGTGTATGACAATTACGACGAAATAGTAAGAGAATTAGTTACAGCAACAGATCAAGCTTTGCAAGAAGTAGGGCAGGGTTAAAAGTTATTGTAACATTGTTGGTATATATCAGTCTTTACGTCTGTAACAGAGTTGAGAAAAATATTATACCACATTTTTTGACAAAAATCCATTGACTTTTTAATATAAGTGTGATATAAATAACATTAGCTTTTTGTTGATGAGTTGAGATTTACCCTTATCCGAAAGCGCACCTTGACAAGCAGATGTAAGAAGATTAAGACGAAACTTAAGCATGAAGCGGGGTTTTAGTTGTTGATAGAATATATAATTGACAATTGAAATCTCGTTTCTGCTTGATTATATGCACGCATGATTATTTGCCAAAAAGCAAAGATGGCGATTCCCGCCGCGAGAGAGAGAAAGGAGCGCCATAAAAATGGCACTGTTCAACCGCAAGCACACCAAGCCTCAATACGTTTTCCAACCAGGCACCCGTGTTGCTGTACACACTCTGGGTATCACCTTCATCTTTGAAGGTGACAACGTACGGCTCCTAGTTGAGAAGTTCGACCGCCCAAAAGATGTGGCGTTCAGACGACGCCCTTCTTCCCTCAGGAAAGCGCAGCTTAGCTCTCAACGTCTCTACCAGAGATGGCGCAGAGCTATACTTTGACAACGCCGCCGCCTATCCAAACGGAGGCGACTTCAACCAAACGGAGACTCGCGCATACGACATCTGGGAGCTGATCCCATGTTCTTATGCACAGTTTAGGGTATAAGTCTCTAAAGCTGGTGTACAAAGAGGGCAGGATTAGCATCTGGGTCGACGAGCTGAACAGTTCATGCGTCGTCTTGCCGGTCGTGACCAGCAAGAACGGCAAGAGCTCTTATGAGTTCTTTGTAGCTACGCACAACGTTGATGCCACCGTGAGTGACATCATCAGTGAGCGTTTTTCCGGGTTCGCATACCCGGAGCGACGCACGCCATCCCAGAGAAGACTAAGTCTTCCAGGACCGGGACGGCTCTACCACCCTAGAGATGCGCCTTATCGTAGAGGGCAAGAGTAAAGGAAGCATTTCCGTAAAGGAAAAAAATCTTCCAAAAAGAAAGTAGTACCTCAGTTACTAGCTAAGGTACTACCCGGAACGCCTCTTGACTTATCTTAGCAGGGTAAGCGAGTATGATTGAACAGTGATGAGCAGAAGATGATTCCAAAAAATAAGGCGTCATTCTTCTGACGCGTCTTAGTGTGTATCTGCTTCTGCTTGTCAACTGTTCATTGGAAATTATTAAGTCCCAACTGGGGCTATTTTTTTATTCTATTGACTTTTTTACGCAAGTGTGATATAAAATGAATACAGCTTTTGTTGACGAGTAAATCCTTGTCCGAAAGCGAACCTTGACAAGCAGCCTAGCACGGGATGAGGTTTTATTCCTTTTTTGAGGAGAAAATATAAAGAGGAATGGAATCTCGTCCTGTGTTAAAGAACAACACTTAGCCACATTATGGGGATGAGAAGAGAGGTAAAACGATGGAACTCATCGATGCTCAAACGTGTAAGTGCAGTGGAGAGATCCTGATTTTCGACAGCCCACTCGAGGATCCGGTCCTTAGGCCTGTTACGGTCCAAGTGAGTAAACTCGATTGGAAGCTATTTGAGGCCATTTGTCGTGACCGGGAGGAGTTAATCAAAGAATTTAGGAACGCCTACGGTCAGGCCGGACTAGAGGACTTGCGAGGTATATTGGATCGCATTGATCAATATACTTTCACTATTGCAGCCTATCGGCACTGTCCAGAGTTACAGAAGTGGGCTTCCCGAGTAGCTTGTTTGCAGCAGCAGATAGGTTAGGTGAAGCCCTCAATGTGGACCTTCCTCCGCTCATTGCCAACGCTGAGATTAAGCTAGCGAAAGAGGCACGCCGCTTCAGCATAGTCCCTCTTCTTCTCGTTGTGTACACTAATCCTATATCGTGCTATGTGCTTGATAGCATCAACCATGAGATGCTACTCACAGACAACCTCCTAAGGATGGCAAAAAACGCCAACTGAGGGCTATCTACTAGCACACACAATAGCGACAAGTTGTTCTTTTTATAAAGGCTGCTTGCGCTATTCCTTGAATTCAATATACAAACAGAAGTCCCAACTGGGGCTATTTTTATGTCAATTTTGAAAAACCAGCCAGAGTGCCGTACAATAGAATTAATGATAAAACCTCTACAATACGCTTACCAGAAAAAGACGAACTGACGCCGCTTGACGGAGAAACGGTCAAGTTTTACACCTGTGGACTAACAGTTTATTCGCGACCGCACATCGGCAACTGGGTTGGCTATATTTATTGGGATGTGTTGGTACGATTGCTGCGCTGGCAAGATATTCCCGTTATTCGGACACAGAACATCACCGACGTTGGGCATTTGACCAGCGATGACGATAACAGCGAGGACAAAATGGAAAAAGGTGCGCGCCGTGAGGGAAGACTACCTGGGACGTGGCGGAAATATATATTTCCGTTGCAAATAATGAAGCCTACGACGTGCTGAAATTGATAAAACCAGATTATTTGGTACGAGCGACGGATTATATTCAGCAGCAGATTGACTTCGCAAAAGGGCTGGACGAAAAAGGATTTTTATATAAAATCGACGGCGACGGCATGTATTTTGATACGTCGCTTTTGAAAGATTACGGGAAATTAGCGCGGCTGGACATAGCGGGATTGGAAGCTGGCGCCAGAGTGAGCGTTGAAGGAAAGCGCAATATTACCGACTTCGCCGTTTGGAAGTTTTCGCCAAAAGACGCCAAACGCGATATGGAGTGGTATAGTCCGTGGGGAGTCGGTTTTCCTGGATGGCACCTGGAATGTTCGACAATTGCCCGTGAAACGCTCGGCGACTCCATTGATATTCACGCGGGCGGAATTGATCACATTCCAGTTCACCACACGAATGAAATTGCCCAGAGCGAAAGTCTGACTGGAAAACAATTTTCTCAGATTTGGCTACATAATAATCACATAAAAAGTCGACGGCCGAAAGATGAGCAAATCTCTGGGGAATATTATTACGCTGGAAGATATTATTTCGCGAGGGTTTAGTCCGATGGCGTTTAAGCTGGCGATTCTCAGCAAGCATTATCAAACGGAGGGCAATTTTACCTGGGAAATCCTGGAAGCAGCACAGGCGCGATTGAACCATTGGCGGGATTACGCGGTTCTGAGACATCAGACTCACGACACACTGGAAGATGACGATGATAAGGACGAGCAGGACGATTCGGTTTCGTTGCTAGCGGGACGTCAGGGCGTTGGTCGAGAAATTGAATGACGATTTGGATATTCCAGGCGCACTGGCGTTGATTGATGAAGTATTTTCAAAGTTGGATCATACGTCGCTTGATAAAATTCATCGACAGAGTTTAGTGCAGTTTATTGATGAGATTGACGAGATTTTGGGACTGGATTTGACTGAGTCTACGCCCGATATTACTGACGATTTGAAGAGGTTGATTATCCAGCGACGTCAAGCACGCGCAGAGAAAAATTGGGAAGAATCCGACAGAATCCGCGATGAACTTCTTCAGGCTGGCGTTGCCGTTCGCGACACTCCAAGTGGCAGCATCTGGACGATGGAAATAGCCCGCCAGAGATTCAACGGGCTATATTTTTATTTCGTGCTAATTAATCCTCGTTTTTCAATTTCTTAACTAATTTATTAAGAGGCTTTTTCGCTTTCAACGCGCTCAGACTTGGCCTGCTCCAAGTAATTATCCAGCAAAAACTTTTACGACGCCAGCGGCTGGAATAGCAACCAAACCGCCCAATAGACCGCCGACATATAAACCAATTGTCACCGCAACCAAGACAGTCAGAGCCGACAGCTCAACCCTTCTTTGATTGATGAGAGGAGAGACAAAGTTATTCTCAATCTGTTGGTAAATCACGAAATAAATCGCATAAATAACGCCCGCTGTCATATTATTGAAGAATAGCAGCAGTGATATCAATGCGCCAGCAATCGTTGCGCCAAACATCGGAATTAGCGTCAACACAAACGTCGCCATAACGGTGAGCATTGCCAAATTGGAATTTATGACAGGGAATGTCAAACTCAGCACAAACACCACGAAACCTGACAATATCGCATCGATTCCAGAAACAGTCAATTGCCCAGAAACATAACCTGCAGACCACGTTGTACATTCGGCCAACCAGCTTCTTATGGCGTCCATTTTTCTTCGTCGTTGTATAATCCCCACAAACGCTTCACCCAAGTTGGGCCCTCGAGGAGCATCAGGAATGACAGCACCAGCACCAAGAATAGCGAGCCTAAGAACGACGCCAAAGAGCCAACGCTGGACAATAGATTTGTACCGACGCTCGTTGCCCAAGACGAAGACTGTTGCTTGATGTTTTCCATCATCGAATCGACCTGCGGGCGCAAATTATTCTTATCAATAAAATCATTGACGCCACGCCACTGTGAGCTGGCTTGATCAATTATGCTCGGAATGCTTTCGACGAATTTGGCGGATTGTTGGACAATTGGCGGAATCACAAACCAAATCACACAGCCCAAAAGCAAAACCAGCGTTGTGTATGCTAGCGCCGTGCCGCCCAATCGACTTTTCCCAGGAAGTTTTTTAGCAATTGCCGCAACTGGACGATTCAGCGCCAACGCCAAAAACAGGGAAATTCCCAATAAAACCAGCGCATCCTTTGCGGAATAAATTGCCAAACCAGCCAGGCCAAAGCCCATCACGACCAGCCAAAATCGCACAAATGTTTTTGTGTCTATCTCTATACGTACTTTCATAATTAAACTTTACCAGCTTTTCGGCGTGTTCGCAACGCCGACAGAGATAATTTACTATCATAAGACATCGCGCCGTAACGGAAAACGCGCACGGATAGCCACATAACAAACACTGCCGTAGCGACCAAAAATTGCCGTACCGAGCAGAGCTTCCCAAATCGGTAAATTGCCTATCGCGTTTCGTAATAACAATGGAATCGGCGCGGTGAATGGAAATAGCGACAAGAACTTAACGAAGAAATAATCAGGAAAGGAAACGAACGCCGTAATTCCGTAAAATGGACCAATGAATAGCATAATCACAATTCCGAACCATTGACTGGCTTCTTTGGCAGTCGGCATCATCGCACCCAAAGTTACCAACATTCCGTAAATAAAGTGAAGCTGGCGGAGAAAAATTATGATCGCCAAACCAATTCTCACAGGATCAAACACGAGCGTGCTCAAGTCCAGATTAGGCAATTGCAACTTCGAGCCAAATGCCAAATAGCCCGCCAAAACCGGCAAAACAATCACCAAAATCTGAATCAAAGCCAACACCATCAAAGACAGAATTTTACCCGTAATCAAAGTGTCAGTTTTAACGGTCGTAAGCAGCATTTCCACCCGTGCGATTTTTCTTTTTTTCCTCGGTGGTGCTAATGAGCATTTGATTGCCAAAAATACTGATGAGAATGAACAAAATAACCAAAAACATTCCCGGTACAATCATCTCATTGATGCCGCCGTGCTCTTTTCCGTCCAGATATGTGGTTGATGACAATTGGACTTTGTCGCGTAGAATTGCAACTTGTGCTGGACTGACGCCGCTTGCTACTGATTGGCTCAATAAGCTCTGCGCCACCGCGCTGTATTTTCCGTTTTGGAATAGCCCAACATCTTTACCGTAAACTTCAACCTTTTGCTTACTCAAATCCTTTTGGAAAATAAATATACGCATCAACCTTATTATTTTTTACGTCGTCAATTCCAGATTCTTTCGACTTGGCGGTTTTGGCTTTAATTGCCGCCAGTAATTCTGGCTTCACCAACTTCGAATCGTCCGTGACTTCCAGTGAAAATTCTTGCTTTTTCCAGATTTTTGACGCTTCAATAGTCGTGCTTTGCGACCAAAACATAATGCCATACAGAACGCCAATCAACAGAGGGAAATCCCCAAGGCCGTCAGCCAAAATGTCGGTTTTTTTCAGCGTTCTAAGCGTTTCAAATTTGAAAACCGTCCCCAAATTATGCATTTTACTCATCGCTCAACTCCTTCGCTTCGCCGCCGTAAACTTGGACAAAAATGTCGTCCATTGAAGCGCCGCCAAATTGACTTTTTTACTTCTTCCAATGTGCCGTATGCCGCCGCTTGACCATCCTTCAATAAAATCAAACGATCGCACAATCTTTTCAACTTCCTCCATCTGGTGCGTAACGTAAATAATTGTTGCGCCAGCTTTTCGCTGCTCCTCAATTATATTCATCAGCAATCGGCGATTCACCGGATCGAAACCTTTGGCCGGCTCGTCCATAATCAGCAGTTCTGGATCGCCCATAATCGTTACGCCAAGCTGAATTTTCTGTTGCTGTCCGCCAGATAATTTATCAAGTTGCGTGTTAGCCTTGTCGCTCAAATTGACTCGCTCCAAAAACTTCATAGAAAAATCCTTAGCTTCTTTGCGACTCAAACCTTTAAGTTGACCAAAGTAAAGCATCACGTCTAAGACTTTTTCTTTTTTATACAAGCCGCGCTCTTCAGGAAGATATCCGAGGCGAATCTGACTCTCCACCGAATATGGCTTGCCGTTTATCAATAAGTCGCCCGCGGTCGGCTGGTATAGTCCCAACAATGCGCGCAACGTCGTAGTTTTTCCCGAACCATTACTTCCCTAAAAACCAAAAAAACTTCGCCGCGAAAAACATCGAAACTCAGATCTTTAATAACAGTTTTATCACCGAAACTCATCTTAAAATGACGAATCTCAACCATTTTTATTATCTGGCATACGCCTCCTTTTCTTCAAATAAAATTATAGCACTTTAGCGCAGGAAAAAAAGATATAATATAGACATGCGACTGCTAGTTATTGAGGACGAACGAAAAATTGCAAGGGTCATAACCGAATCTTTGAAACGCGAAAAATACGCGGTCGATGCGGCGTATGACGGGGAAGAAGGCTTTAATTTGGCGGACAGTCAGCCGTATGATTTGTTGATTGTTGATCGAATGTTGCCGGGATTAGAGGGCACGGAGATTGTTAAAAATTGCGCGAGAACGGGAAAAATATGCCAATTCTATTTCTGACAGCGCTGAGCACGACCGAAGATAAAACGCTCGGGCTGGACGTGGGAGCCGATGATTATTTGACTAAGCCTTTTGCAATTGACGAATTGTTGGCGCGAGTGCGAGCTTTACTTCGTCGTCCACCGATTAGTCAGCCAGACGTTCTGCAAATTGACGATTTGAAAATTGACAAGCAGCAGCAAACCGTGACGCGAGCCGGAAAGAATATTGACCTCACAAACAAAGAATATGCACTGCTGGAATATTTGATGCAGCATCCGAATCAGATTCTCAGTAAGGAAACGCTGATTGATCACGTTTGGGATTTTTAACGCTGATATTTTGCCGAATAATGTCGAGGCATACATAAAAATCTGCGCCAAAAATCGACAAACCGTTCAAAAACAATTGATAAAAACCGTACGCGGCTTCGGTTATAGGATTGAATCATGAAAAATTTTTACTTCAGCAACAATTAAGTTGGCGGGCTGGTATTTGATGATTTTGATGATCGTCAGTTTGTTATTTAGTAGCATTATTTTTCAGGTGGCGCGCTCGGAAGTTGATGCGCAAATTCATAAAATTATCGTTCAGAGGAAGGGCGATTTTCCTGCAATCAATTTGTCGGAAAGAATAGATAATTCAACTCGAAATCTTTTGATTAGTCTGGGACTATATAAATCTTATAGTTTTGCTAGCTGGCGGTTGGTGCTCGTATTTATTGGCAAAAATCACTTTGCGGCCGATAGAAACTGCCCACAAAGCTCAATCGCGATTTGTTGCTAATGCCAGCCATCAGCTCCGAACGCCTCTGGCAATTATGAAAGCAGAAACTGAATTCGCGCTAAAAAATCAGAAGGCGAATAAGGCGGAACTTACAGAAACTCTGGAAAGCAATTTGGAGGAAATAAATAAGTTGACTGAGCTTACAGCAATGCTCCTGGAGTTATCGCGGACGGAAAATAAGTTGGCGCTGGAAGATAAAAGTTTCAATTTGACGGAATTGATATCCGAACTCGTTCGCGAACGAAAAGCCGAAGCGCGAGTTAAAATGAATTGCCCAGAACACATAAATATTCCGCTTCATCACACTGCGACGCGAGAATTGTGCGCGATTTTGCTCGACAATTCATTGAAACATAGCCCGAAAAATTCTGTGGTAAAAATTCGCATTATCCCATCGAAACAAAAACATCACCGTCAACTTCATCAACGACGGCACAATTTCACAACAAACTTTGCCACACGTCTTTGAGCGATTTTTCCGCGGCAGCCAAAGCACAAAAGGCTACGGATTAGGATTGCCATTAGCGGAACAATTGACAAAAGCACTGGGCGGACAAATCTATGTTAGCACCTCAAAAAACTCAACCATTTTCACAATTTCCTTGCCGATTCTGTAAATTTTCAGCTATTTTTCAGAATTAGATGTTGTAATAGGATTGTTGATTGGCAAAATTGCCGATCCGAAAGGGGAAGTATGAGTACAACATTTTTAAGCAAAAAGGATTTAAGGAATTGCAAAAGGAAATTTCTGGGCTAGAGATTTCAGAGAAAGCGCTCACGTTGGAATTGAAGGAAATTGGGCGCGCCAAATCGCGTGATGACAAATTACGCCGCAACGACGTGATTACGCAACTGGAAAATATCCAATCAAAAAAATCTTTATGAAGAAGGAGATTTTGCGTCACGCTAAGCCGCTGCCAAGGAAGCGCGATCGATTGAAAATTGCTATCGGCTCAGTCGTGATTTAGTGGATCAGCAAGGAAAAAAATTTTCCGCTATACGCTGGTTCATAGTCTGGAAGCAAACCTCTGGACGGGCGAATTTCCGTGGATAGTCCACTGGGAAAAAGTTTGTTAAATCACAAAAATCCGAAACTGTCTCCTGGAAAAATGGCTTGATGACCAGACAGCTACAAGTCGTTAAAATTAGCTAATCCAAATTGTCCACCACGACAGTTTAGCTCTCACCGGCAAGTGGGAGCTTTTTTATATTTTTAATAGTATTTTATTCCGTTTCTGAAATTTAATATAAAAACATCGCCCGTTTATGCCTGTTCAAATTTGGCTGGGGCGGCGGGATTCGAACCTATTTCCAGACTATGGCACGACGTTGAAAAAGAAACCAGGGCAAAGTCTGTTCGGCGGGTCGCCCGCGCCCCGACCCGCCGAAGGTCGCTGATGAGATTTTAGTGATTTCCATTTAAATATTGCACTTAATAAATAGCGTTGCCCTTATAGCAATACTTATGTTATTGCAGTATAGTAAAACCATGGGCAAACTCCACCTACACATCGCTAACGCCAACCAAACTTTCACCGATGCCGAAGTTGCCATATTCAAAAATACAGCGCAACAAGCCGAGACTTTTGTTTCGAGCGAGTTCGCGCAGTTTGATTACGAAGTTGATGTAATTATCACTACACCTTCGTTTATGCTGCCAACTATCGCCGAGGACGGAATTGCTGGCAAAACGCTTCATTCGCGCTTGATTATGATTTCTGTTGATAAAAGCCAGCACGGGGTTAGCGAGGATTTTATTTTCGAAACGATTTGCCACGAAATGTCGCATTCGCTGCGTTGGGAAAAATTGCCTGAATATGCCGAAACTATGTTTGATGGGATGATTTTGGAGGGCTTGGCGGTCGCACTAGAAGAGGAAGCGATGAATAAACTCGGACGGCAAAACCAACAATTTTTCTTGAGAGAAATGCAGAAAACTTCTCAAGCTGAAATTGATAAGATAATTGCCACACTACAAGGCAATTTTGAAGACAAGGTTTACGATTATACCAAAATATTTTTCACCGGCGATGAGGTTTTACCGCGCTGGGCGGGGTATAAACTTGGGTATTACTTTGTGAAGCAACACCTACATCAAACTAGTCAGACTATTACACAGGCGACTTTGGCAAGTTACAAAGGATTTTTATCCTATAAAATTGAAGAGTCCCCGTCGCGATATGAAGCGACAGGAAAACGAAAAAGGGATTGTCTAACGATCGGCAGATTGACCTCCTGGAGAACAAGTCTCTCCTAGAAAAGAGAATTAATATTCGCGCGTCTGATTATAGATTCGAAGATAAAATTAAATATTACCAGGGTTTTGACAACAGTAGAGGACAGCGCATAGGCGGAACAGAAAATCTTGAGCTCAAGAATATAAGCAACGTTTATAAAAAAATTCGGAGAAAAAGAAATTGTCGAGAGAACTAATTCGTTTATTGACGATTTTATGAATTTACTAGATAAAAATGGCTTGACTGCCTAGAAACAAAAAATCGCCCAAAAGAGCGACTGTTTATGCCTGTCAAATTTGGCTGGGACGGCAGGATTCGAACCTGCGAATGCTGGGACCAAAACCCAGTGCCTTACCACTTGGCGACGTCCCACTATTGCCAGGACAATGACGATTATAGCACGCCAGCCAGAAAAAATCCACACATCCTGATATAATATAACCTAATGAGAAAACAAATTTTTGAGACTTTAAGATTGGAAAAAATCGTTGGCGGCGGGCAAGCCATCGGGACGCTTGACGACGGCCGCAAAGCGTTCGTCTGGGGAGGATTACCAAAAGAACTTGTAACGATTCGCGTGACAAAGAAAAAAATCGCACTTCGTTGAAGGAATAGTAACGGAAATTACTGAAGAGAGTCCAGAGCGAATTACGCCGAAGGATGAAAAATAGCTATTTAAGCACCAGCCCTTGGCAAAACTAATGCCGATGTCCAGCGAGCAATCGTACAAAGCGTCGCTAATCGAAGAGGCTTTTTACTTCACAACATCACATTGCCTGAAAAAAATCGAGGTCTTTTCTGACGGCGTAGAATTTAATTATCGCAATAAAGTCGAGTTCAGCTGGTTTGGCGACAAAACGGACGACGACGAAAAGGAAACTTTAGACTTGGCATTCTTCAAACGCGGCGGAAAGGGAAAAGTTGTCGTCGACGGAACCAGCTTGGCACACCCGAGCATAAATAAATTGGCAATTGAAATTCGCGACCTTTTACGAGAAAAGCCAATCGTCGCACGCCAATTAAAAACACTCCTGATTCGCTCAGATCAACAGGGAAACGCCGTCTGGCAATTGTACATAAAAGATAAGATAGAAAACCTGATTTCCGACGATGAAGCCAAATTGCTATCAGCCAAAGGTGGCGAAATAATCTATTCCGACCCCAAAAGCCCAGCCAGCAGAGTCACCGAACGCTTGAACAAATTCGGCGACACGACACTGAGCGACACGATTTTAGGCGTCGCCTTCAACTACGCCTGCGAAGGATTTTTCCAAGTCAACATCCCCGTTTATGAAAAGGCCTTGAGTGATATGAAAGCGTGGATCGATTGCAATGAAAAAATGCCAACACTCGACCTTTATTCTGGCGTTGGGACAATTGGTTTGACAATTGGCGGAGATGACGTGACGCTCGTAGAGATTAACGAACATGCCGTCGCGGAAATGCAGAGGAATATTGCCAAGCTGAATCGACCGAACGCCAAGGCGATTTTGGCGCCGAGCGAAAAATCTCTGGAATATATAACTGGCAAGCAAATCGTCATCGTTGATCCGCCGCGCGCTGGACTTCACGCGGACGTTACTAATCGACTGTTGGAAACTGAGCCGCCTAGGATTATTTATCTGAGCTGCAATCCAGTCACGCAAGCGCGAGACGTCAGCCTGCTTCAGGAAAATACAGAAATCGTGCATCATCAAGGCTATAATTTCTTCCCGAGGACGCCACACATTGAACACCTTGTGGTTTTGGATAAGAAAGCGTAATCTATAGCCATGAAGACTAGAATATTAAAGCAAGCTACGTTTAGAGGAATTATTCCTTTTGTTATAATGTCGGCATTGACTCTCATAATGGCATATCAAAAAAATTGACCCGTCGCAAAATCAAAGGAACATTCTTAACTGGCATCATAATATCCATAGTCGCAGCTGCATCTGTAATATACGACATTGAAAAATGGTCACTACTTAAACAGTCCGCCATACATTTTATCGTCATGATATTGACAATTTTTCCTTGTTTATTAATAAGTGGTTGGTACGAATTAAACTCGTTCGCAGACTATTTGAAAATATTTGGAATATTTTTGCTATGCGGTTGCGTTTTCTGGACTATAGGATATCTCATTTTTGGCAAATTACTGAATAGATAGACAAGTTACTACCGAACGATTCGTCGACCAGCCCAGCGAGCAATGAATAGCTGAGCTAGCATCGCTATGACAATTGCGCCAGCTGCTGGCCACATTATGAACAAATTTGGCACGGTGAAATCGGAAAAAGTCGCGCAGGAATCCAAAACCAAAGCTTCCAGCCGCCACAATAATCACCGACAGAAGATAAAGCAATCGAGCGCGCTTGGCGGATTTATCGATGGTTACGTCCAGCATAATTCCCACCAAGAATACCAAATATACACCAAACAAAGTCGCGGTAAGCACCGTCATCGTTGCGACTTCTGTAGCGTGACCAGGGAACATAACAGAGGTAATCCAATAGGTGAACGCGACAGCCACGCCAGTAATTAAAGCAATCGGCGTAACAGCCAGCAAAGTATCGTGCCAGAATCTCTTCGGATTTATTCGATGCTTCGGTACTGGTGGAAACAGCGTCCACATAAGAGTCGGCATAGTCACCAGAAAGATATTCATAAACGTAATATGGCGCGGCGAGTACGGATAATTCATATTGATGAGAATCGTCGCAAGAAGAAGCGTTACGCCGTAAATAATTTTATGAAAAAATAGAACAGCGATGACTTCGATTGCCTGAATAATTTGATTGCCCAATTTCATTCCCATCGGAAGGGAAGTGAACGAATTGTTGAGCAATATAATGTCAGAAACTCGACGAGAAGCCGGCGCACCAGCATACATCGCCACACCGAGGTCAGCCTTTTTCAGCGCCAGAGCGTCGTTCACGCCGTCACCGACCATACCAGTGAATTTTTCCCGATTGCTGGAATCTGTTTATTAAGCGTTCTTTTTGATCCGGCAGAACTCTGGCAAAAATCGTGTAAGTATCAGCCACCTTATTAAATTCATCTTCGCTAAGCGCCGCCAAATCTTCGCCTAAAATCGCCTTTTCTGGATGTTTGATTCCAGCTTCTTTGGCGATATATTGAACTGTGCGCGGATTATCACCAGAGATTACGCGAATAGTTACGCCTTGGCGCTGCAAAAAATCCACCGTTTCAACAACGCCATGACGCAGGGAATTGCGCAGAATAACCGCACCAATTGCCGTTCCAGAACCATTTTTCAAGTCTTTCAATTTGGTTTTATCATCCGAAAATTCAGCCAACATCAACACGCGCAAGCCATTGTCAGCCCAATCATTCAACTTCTTCTGAGTTTCCTTGTCTACTGGCGCCAACTTCGACACAAACTCTGGCGCGCCCATCATCAAAGTCCGAATTTCACCGTCAATATCAGCCCTCACGCCCGCCATTTTACGCGCCGACGAAAACGCCATCACTTCCAGAACTTTCGTATTTTTTGGCGACGAAGCCTCGACAAGATTGCACGGCCAGTGATATTTCCGCCGCTGGTTTCATGAGCAATTAACGCCGCAAAACTGGCAATGTCAGAGTCAGAATAGCCAATCTTATCACTGAACGCCACGACTTTTTCAAGCGTCACTTCATCACTAGTCAAGGTGCCTGTTTTATCTACGGCCAGCAAATTCAAAAGCGCCATCGCTTCAATCGCTGACAATTTTTGCGGCAAGACTTTCGCCTGGGCTAATCGCAATGAGCCGAACGCCAAAAGCAGAGAACTCGCCAACAACAGGCCCTCAGGCACGACCGTAACCGCCGCCGAAGTGATGGTTTTTAAGATGACGACGACGTTATCGCCAGAGAAATAATAGACGATAGCGATAAGTAGAGACAGAACAATTGCGCCGTAAGTCAAGAAGTAAATTGCGCGCCAAATCGCCAACTGCAAAGGCGTGAGTTCTGGTTTGTAACGCTTCAGGACTCTGGCTAATCGCGCCAGCTTTCGTCGTCACCAATCGCAATTACTCGCGCCGTGCCCTCGCCAGCCGAAAAACCGTCGTCGCCGCCAACACGACATCGCCATCCTTTTTCTCAATCGACGCAGACTCGCCAGTCAACATACTTTCATTCAGCTCCAAGCCTTTTGACTCAATAACTTTCGCGTCCGCTGGTAGTTCATCGCCAGCCTGGATAAGAATCTCATCGCCAATCTTAAGCTCGTCATAACCGACCTCGACAACATTTCCGTCTTTTAACAATCGAGCTTTCGGCGCCTCATCAGCTCCAATTGCCGCAAAACTCGCTTAGCCCTTAGCTCCTGAATAATGCCAATCGTCGAATTCACGACAATCACCACCGAAATAAACCACGCATCACGATATTCGCGAACATAAAACCAGCGCGCCAGCCAGCAGAAAATCACCACGACGATAGGGGAAAGCAGATTTCGCTTAATAATGTCCAAATAGTCGCGCATTAGCTTGTCCGAATCCTTCTGTAGCTGAACCTTGCGCCGACTCGCCAATTTCCGTACGCGTCAGAATCGAATTGATATATCTCGCCATTTTTCACTTCAGAAATCAAAACCAAAGCAGGATTATACGGCGCCAAAGTTTTATAAAAATGCAAATCTTCATCCGTGACGTGCCTTCTTCCAGGAAAAACTTCGCGGAATTTGCGCTTGCCGATGTCTTCAAAATATCGCGGCTGACCTTTTGGCGGAATAAATAATTCCGCACGCATGCCCATTCGTGAAATTATCTTTTTAACGTCAGATAAAATCAACGGCGAAGTCGCCTCCAAATACATCATCAGCTGCTTTTTATTCGTCAAAACACCGACGCCTTAGCCGTACGACTAACATCAGCGTGCCACAAAATTATCGATTGAACATCAATTGGAAAACCAAATTTTTCCTTAGCAATTCGCTCCAGTGCCAGCTCGTCATACGTCGCCTTATTCATAGATAATATTTTACCATTTTTTATGAGGTGCGCGAGATGGCAAAAGATATGAAATCTAATAACCAACCTGCCTGGTCGATTCAACTGCTTGACGGGAAATATCCAAATGGCTTTTTACCCTTAAACGCGTCTTCTGGATGCTTTTTCATTCCCAAGCAGCGACATTTTTTCTTCAGTACAATCTTTAATGGCGTGATTAACACAAAAACTCAAGTCGCTTAATACTTTGGGCATTTTTCAAGATAATCAATAGAGGACTGGACTGATATTCGATATTCTTTTTCATTCAGCCAGTAGACTTGATAACTCAGAAAAATCAACGCAATCGTCAGCACAAACATATATATATGACTAAATCTTATCTTTTTTTAAGTTTTTTTCATTTAATCCTCCTTATGCTAAATTTTACAACCTTGGACGAATTCTGTAAATAGCAATTTTGATATCGCGTTCTGAAGACTGCCGACATGGTAAAATAAAACTATGGATTTCAATACTCGTTACGCTAAATTAAACGATAATCAACGACAAGCAGTCGACTACATTCACGGATCGCTTTTGGTAATTGCTGGGCCGGGGAACGGGGAAAACCGAGCTTCTGAGTATGCGCACCGCCCAAATCCTAAGACAAACCGACACTTTGCCAAACAGCATTTTATGTCTAACGTTTACCGAAAGCGGCGCCACGAATATGCGCCAACGTCTCCGCCAGATTATCGGTGAGGACGCGTATAAAATTGCGATTCACACGTTCCACAGCTTTGGCACAGAAATCATCAATCAGCACCGTGAGTATTTTTCCGTGGCGCCGACGCTAAGCCAGTTGACGAATTGACGCAATATCAAATTATTTCTGGAATACTGAAGGACTTGATTGGCGAAATCCATTAAGCGCGAAAAAAATAACGGGGAATTCGTTTATATTAAAGACCCTCATTCGCATTATTTCCGAGTTCAAGCAAAGCGGCTTAACGCCGTTAGAATTACGGGCAATTATTGAGGACAATCAAAGCACAATCGCCGAAATCACGCCAGACATTCAGCAAGTATTTTCCGCCAAAATATCGAAAAAGACAATTGAAAATGTTTGCGCCGATAGCTGAGAAAATTGCCAATTTAGCCGCCAAAAATCCTGACGAGAAAAACTCAAAATTGCCAGCCTCAATCACGCCATACGCCAACGTTTTTGGCGCTGAGCATTGTGCATGCCACCCAGGAAGCAATTGACGAAAACTCAACCAAGCCACTGACTGCTTGGAAAAATAAATGGTGCGAAAAATGCCAATGGCGAATTTGTCCTGAAAGATTTTTACCGCCGCAGAAAAATTATCCGCCGCAATCGACGTTTACGAAAAAAATACGTAAAATATTCTGTCCGAACGCTCGTTATTTGACTACGACGACATGATTTTTATCCGTTATTCAAGCCTGCGAATCTCACCCAGAACTGCGCGCAAATCTCCAAGAGCAATTCCAATTCATCATGGTCGACGAGTTCCAGGACACGAACTTGGCGCAACTTCGATTATTGTTCAATTTGACCAGCGAGAACGATGATAATCCAAACATCATGGCGGTCGGCGACGACGACCAAGCAATCTTCAGCTTTCGGCGCAGACGCGGGCAACATCCAGCGTTTCCGCCAGCATTATCACGACCCAAAAATCATTGTTTTGACTGACAATTATCGTTCCGCCGAGAACATTTTATCTTCAGCGCGGGACGTCATCACTCAAGGTGCGGATCGACTGAAAACACGATTGACGGGCTATCAAAGCAATTGACCGCACACGCAAATAGCGAAGGCTCAAAAGTCGAAATCCAAGAATTCTCATCTGTTGGCGAAGAGCGAGCGGGAATTGCCAAACAAATTGCTAAGCTGATAAAAAATGGCGAGAAACCAGAAAACATCACGATTATTGCGCGCCACCATAAAGAACTCATTGAAATTCTTCCGCATCTTTATAAGGAAAATCTTTTTGTTAATTACGAGCGCCACGACGACATTCTAGAGCAAGACATAATCCAAATTCTGGACAAATTAGCGCGAACTGTCGTGGCGATTAGCCAGAATAATTTGACGTTGCCAATAGTCTACTACCGAAATTACGGCTCATCCAGCGTTTGGATTTTCTGCGCTGGACATCTGGAAGTTGAGTCTTCAAGCTTACAAAAACCGACAATTGTGGCTGGAAAGTATGCTGGCGAATAGCGTATTTAAGGAATTTACGGAGTGGCTTTTGGAACGCGCTAAGGACGTGCCGAATCTGCCGCTGGAAGAGCAATTGGACAATTTATTAGGCTTAGCTAACGACGAAAGCGGCAGGACCTTCAGGTCAATTCTCGCCAATTTCTATTTCTCGCCAGAAAAAGCTAGATAAAAACCCAGAAGCATATCTGACAATTCTGGAAAGTTTGCGCACTTTTACGTCAAAAACTTCGTGATCGAATCACCGACAAAAACCCGACTCTGGAAGATTTTTGGAATTTATTGACCTGCATATTTCGACAAAAACTCGCTTAACATAAATTCGCACGCACGCAAGTTCACTCAGCGGCGCTATAAACTTAATGACCGCCCATAAATCCAAAGGTTTGGAATTTCCGCACGTTTTTGTGATTGGGGCAATTGACAGCGCTTGGGGCGAGAAAGTTCGTTCACGCAGTCGAATTATTAGATATCCCTGCAAACCTCCAACTTCAGCCAGCGGGCGCCACTTACGACGAACGACTTCGGCTATTTTTTTCGTGGCGATGACTCGCGCCAAAACCACATTGACCATGACTTATTCCCTCAAACCAACGATTCTGGCAGCGACACGATAATCGCCAGCTTTTTGACGAATTGCACGCCAACCATCATTCCGACCAGCGATAATCCGGCTGAACAAATTGAACTCGCTGAAACCGACTGGACGACGCGACTAACTTCGCCGATTGTTCCAGAATTAAAGGATTTATTGGCGCCAGCGCTGGAAACATACAAGCTTTCCGCGACGCATTTGAATAATTTCCTCGACGTTTCGCGCGGCGGACCGCAGAATTTCTTATTGAACAATTTGCTACATTTTCCATCCGCCAAAAATTCCGCCGCAGCTTACGGAACCGCGATTCACAGCAGCCTTCAGCAAGCACATTGCTCATTAAGCGTCGATCATCAATTGCCAAGCACCGAACAAATTCTCCAATTTTTTTCCAAAAATACCTCGAGAGCCAGCATTTGCCGGCGGACGATTTTCAATTGTACTTGGACAAAGGGAAGTCGGCTTTGACCGCGTTCTTAAACGCCAAATCTTCAGATTTTCACGACACGGACTTGGCGGAATTGGACTTTTCAAACCAAGGCGTAATTATAGATAACGCCAGATTGACTGGTAAACTTGACGTTGTCGACATCGACAAGCAAAATAAAACCATCTTCGTAACGGATTATAAAACTGGCAAGCCAGCGCATTCCTGGAAAGGTTCGGCCGATTACGAGAAAATCAAACTTCATAAATATCGTCAGCAATTGATGTTCTATCAACTACTGGTCGAGCATTCACGCGATTATGGCGATTTCACGTTTACTGGCGGGCGATTGCAATTTGTCGAGCCAGACATGAAGACCGGCGATATCCTCAGCTTGGAGGACGCGTTCTCCAGAGAAGAATTATCCGAATTCGCAAAACTCGTAAACATCATTTGGCAGAAAATCACCACGTTAGATCTGCCGGATATTTCTGGCTATTCGGCGGATTATAAGGGAATGTTGCAATTCGAAAAAGACCTACTGGCGGGCGAAATATAAAAAAATATTCTAATATATTGTTGCATTTTTTATAATTAGTGTTATTATAATAAACGCTTTTGTTCACAGAGCTGATTCTATATCGTGCTCTCCAGGAGCACAGATGAGGTCAGCTCTTTTCTTTTAGGAAAGAGGTGGAAATCTCATGTCATGTAGACCGTGTAGCAACATGGGCTACTCAGGTACGAAAAACGTGTCCATCTTGCCGGGGAACTGGCAAGAAGTCACTCGGCTACCGCTGCGACAACTGCGGCGGTACTGGGTCAAAAGTGTGCCTCCAGTGCGGAGGCAGAAACGCTTGACAAGACGGTCATAGATCTTAATCTATGAAAAACTAACTTAGTGTTAGTAAAGGGCGTCCGTCCGCCCACACTGGGTCAGATTCCCCAGCCAGAAAAGAATCACAGGACATGTAGCTCTAAATGGAAGAGCGCCAGCGTCGACAACGGTGTCGGTGTAATGGAGGATGAGGGTTCGACTCCCTCCATGTCCGCTGGGAAGTAAGACAAAGGCGTTTTTGCTTCCTCCCAGTTTCGGGTTCTGCGAGTTCACTCGTGGCAGTTTTTCTCACCGTTGAGATCAACTCCGAGCAGAACCGCTTGAGCTCGCCCACACCCTATCTCGATGATGAGATAGGGTTTTCTCCCTTTTTGTGATAAAATAACAGAGATGACATCGTTTTGGAATGATTTACCGCAGCCATTTTTCATATTGGCACCAATGGAGGCCGTCACCGACGTCGTATTTCGTCATGTCGTGAAACAGGCTGGCGCGCCAGATATATTTTTCACTGAGTTCGCAAATGCTACCGGCTGGGTCTCACGCTGGCGACAAAGCCATAGCTGGACGGTTAGTTAAAACCGACGATGAGCAACCGCTCATTGCGCAAATCTGGGGTGGCGAGCCAGGGACATGGAAGCTTTTCGCGAAGCACTGCGCGGAACTTGGTTTTTAACGGAATTGATATCAATATGGGTTGTCCCGCCAAATCTGCCATTAAAAAGCGGTGGCGCGGCTCTGATTCGTCGACCCGACATAGCGATAGCTGCAATTGACGCCGCCAAAAAATCTGGATTGCCAGTTAGCGTAAAAACTCGGCTGGGCTATACTTACGTTGATGAATGGCGAGAGTGGCTGACGACAATTCTCAAGCAAGACATTGTGAATTTGACGATTCATCTGCGTACCAAAAAAAGAGATGAGCAAAGTTGCGGCGCATTATGAATTGATTGACGAGATTGTTAAACTGCAGCGATGAAATTGCCCCGCAAACTCTTTTTGACCATCAACGGCGACATTCGCGACAGAGAGCATGGGCTGGAAATTGCCAGAAAACATCCTGGCGTGAATGGAATTATGATTGGGCGAGGAGTTTTCAGTGATCCGTTCTGTTTCCGCAAATCGAAAAACTGACGCAGAGAATCATAAGGAAGAACTGTTGGCGCTCCTTAATTATCACTTGGATTTGTTCGATTCTTATCAGCCGACTTTAGGGCGACCTTTTGAAACTCTAAAACGCTTCTTCAAAATCTATATTCGCGATTTTTGATGGTGCAAAAGGAACTTCGAGAAAAATTGATGCACACTACGACGACCGATGAAGTCCGCCAACTGCTTGAAAAAAAGTATAGTTATTATGATATAATATAAGTATGTCTGAATATCTAGAAAGTAAACTATCTTATATTCACCCTTCAGATGTTACGATATCTAACCTGAAAAATAGTCCGGAAGGTATAATACTCTTATCGGATATTTCAAAACCAGATCAAACACCCCTAGATGTCCGCGTGGACAAGATACCAAAAATACGCAGAAGGCAGGGAAGATAGTGTTTATCAAGTCCAGTTCGGAGACATGACAATATCAGGGCAAACAGATAGTTCTCCAAAAATAATTCAACCAGTAGCAATAAAGGCAGCCGACTCATTAAATCGCGCCATCCGCGAATACAATATAACAAAATATCTCAACAGTAGAGAAGAAGGAAGACGATTAACATTTCAGGTCCTAGGATTTACTAGATGGGGGTAATTATAGTGTTATTACCGAATTCGAATCAGGAGTTGTTACTTACGACAACACCATCTTAAAATGAGGCGCACAAACCTACTGAGTCAGAGATATCAGAGGCTCTAACTACAGCAGCATTGACGTTAGTGACACTAAACGATTTCGGTCTGATGCACGGAGATTTTCAGGTAAAAAATACTGCGAGAGATGTCAATAATAGAGTTCGCATTGTTGATCTAACGGAAATGCGAAGATTTAATAGCCCAGACGACACATTCGAGGACATTGCGTTATATATAGAATCGCTCTCTAAGTTTGGTACTAGATTTTCTCCCGTAAGCCCTCAGCAATTTGACGAGTACTTCTTAAAAACATATGAGAAGAATATACCTGACGTCTTCCCGGGAGTAAACGCCTAGAAGTGAATATGGCAATTCACGCCCCTACGTGACATGCTAGACGTCACGCTTATTACGCCCCGATAGGCCCTAGCGTCGTCGCTTACGTCTATGAAGATCGGCAACCTTCAATCGCACCATATGACGATCGATAAGTTGCTTGGCTTTCTCACGCTCAACTTGATCACCAGCTTCATCACGCGCCTTAACAGCACGCTCCAGAGCCTTCTGGGTTTCCGCCTCGATGATATCATCGCCGTGATCAGCTTCATCAACCAGAATCTGCACCGACGAATAGTCAATTTTTACCACGCCACCAGAGATTGCGAAATATTCCAACTGATTATCGGAATCTTCTTTATGTCGACGCACGGTAATTACGCCGTCCCGTGCAATCGTCACTAGCGGCTCATGGCTTGGGAAAAACGGAAATTTCGCCGTCAGTAGTCGGAATTGACACCGAATAAACTCTTCGTCAACCTTCGTACCGACAAGTGTGACTAATGACAATTTCATGACTATTTAGCTTTCTTCTCAGAATGTTTTTTAGCCTCGGCAGATTCAGCTTCAGCGTCGCGAACAACTTGGTCAGCCAGCGTACCCTGGACCATATAGAACCAGTTTTCAGGCTTATCATCGTATTTACCAGCCAAAATGTCGGAAGCGTCGCGAATGGTGTCTTCCAATTTAACGTAAACACCTGGATTTCAGTAAACTTCTCAGCCACGTGGAATGGCTGTGCCAAGAATCGCTGAATACGACGAGCGCGAGCAACAATCTGCTTCTGATCATCCGACAATTCTTCCATACCAAGAATAGCGATGATATCCCCAAAGCTCTTTGTATTGCTGTAAAATTCGCTGAACCTCGCGCGCCACGCGGTAATGCTCTTCACCGACAATTTCTGGATCAAGCGAGTTTGAGCTCGAGTCCAAAACGTCAACCGCTGGATAAATACCGATTTCCGTCAATGCACGGTTCATCACAATTGTAGCGTCAAGGTGAGCAAAGGTCGTGGCAGGAGCCGGGTCGGTCAAGTCGTCAGCTGGCACATAGACAGCCTGAACAGAGGTAATCGAGCCCTTCTTCGTTGAAGTAATTCGCTCTTGCAAAGCGCCCATTTCTTGCTGGAGGTTTGGCTGATAACCAACCGCACTTGGCAAACGACCAAGCAAAGCCGATACCTCAGCACCAGCCTGAGTGTAACGATAAATATTGTCGATAAATAGCAAGACGTCTTTACCTTCGTCACGGAAAGCTTCAGCCATCGCCAGACCCGACAACGCCACGCGCAAACGTGCTCCAGGTGGCTCGTTCATTTGCCCGAAGACTAGCGAAGTCTTATCCAAAACGCCAGCTTCTTCCATTTCATAGTAAAGGTCGTTACCTTCACGAGTTCGCTCACCAACACCAGCAAAAACAGAGTTTCCAGAGTGGAACTTAGCGATATTGTTAATCAGCTCGGTAATCAGGACAGTTTTACCGACACCAGCACCGGCAAACAAGCCAGCTTTTCCACCTTTAGCAAGTGGCGCAATCAAGTCGACAACCTTAATACCAGTTTCCAAAATCTCAGTCTTATTTGACTGCTCAGAAAGCGCTGGAGCAGGGCGGTGAATTGGGGCAGTCTTTCCCTTTGGTTGCGGCTTTTCGTCAATCGCTTCACCAACGACATTGAACATTCGTCCTTGAGTTTCTGCGCCGACTGGAACGGAAATTGGAGCGCCAGTCGCAACAACTTCTGCGCCACGACTCAATCCATCCGTCGAAGACAGGGCAATTGCTCGAACAGTATGCTCGTCCAAGTGCTGAGCAACCTCCAGCACCAAATTCTCATTGCCGTTTTTAACGTGCAACGCGTCGTAAATCGCTGGAAGTTCAACGTCTCGCGGAAATTCCACATCAACGACCACGCCAACGATCTGAATAATTTTTACCTAGTGTTTTTACTCATCAATTTTTCCTCCGCACTTCCTTTGTATTAATCTCACTTTTCATATCGCATCTACGCCTCCTGATAATCCATAATTATATCCAAAGAATAACTCTTATCCGACAATGCTCGACGAGCCGGCTCTATCATATCATCAGGGAAGCGTAAGTTCAGTTTCTCTAAAGCCCCTAACGTCACGAAGTCAACCTGCTGGATTCCTTCTTCGTGCGCGACAGGAGAATCATCGGCAACGTGCCCTAGAAAGAACACAACCAGCGACATACCAGAATCAGTATTTTTCAACAGCACCGACAGCACACCATCAATTGCAACTGTGTAGCCAGACTCTTCCTTCGCTTCGCGTATCGCCGCATCCACCAAGCTTTCGCCAGGCTCAACATGACCAGCTGGAAAATTCCAGGTATCTAATTGACCATAATTATTTTTGCCTTCTTGAACGACCAACAACTTACCGTCCTTTACAACAACAGTACTGACGAATAGGGTTGTGTTATTTATCATTGTTCCATCGCCTCCCACACCACCAGAAATTTCAGCAAGTTCCTGAGTAATCGCCCCTTGACGAGCTTTATTCATAGCTAGTGTCAAATCATCAACCAAATCGCTGGCATTATCCGTAGCGTTCTTCATCGCCATCATACGCATAGAATGTTCACTGGCGCGAGCGTCAAGTAACGCCTGCAACAGTCGCGCACCAACCAAGCGATACGCCACCGCATCCAAAACTTCTGGAATACTCGGCTCATATTTGGCGTCAGAGATCGTGTTAGAAACCTCGCTCGGATCAACCAAGATTTTCGTTCCTGCCGGCAATAATCTATCCAATTCCGCAGTCTGAACCATGCTATTGACAAAACGCGTATAAACAAGCGTAACTGCATCAACTTCGCCATTTTCAAACATATTTACTGCCGTGTTCAAAATCGTGTGGAATGTCAATCCAGACGGCTGATCTGGCAAATCTTCATACGTACCGATGATTTTCGTATCCTTAAGACGCGTTGCGAATTGCGAGGCTCGCCGACCAATCGTCAAAGTCAAGTTCTCAATTCCGCGTTCGTCATCACGCTTTAACAATTCCAAATACTTCTTCAAAACGTTGGTGTTGTACGCACCAGCCAAACCCTTGTCGCTGGCCACCACGATAATCAATCGCTTATTTATCTTTCGCCTAACGAACAGCGGGTGATTGTCAGTTGCGCCTTGGCTCGCCAAATAAGACAGCAATTCTTCCGCCGCCATCGTGTACGGCGCAGAAGCCTTGTCCGCCTCTTGAGCGCGACGCATTTTACTAGCCGCCACCAATTGCATAGCCTTGGTGATCTGCTTGGTCGAGTCCACCGAACGAATGCGATTTTTCAGCGCACGAGTGCTCGGCATGAATTACTCCTCAAATCCTTTCGCTATTTCTTTCGTAGCTTCGTCAATCAGCTTCAATTGCTCATCCGAAGGCTTATCGCCCTTGTTTAGCTCACGCATAGCATCTTTAGAATTTTTCCAGAGATAAGTCAATAGGGCAGATTGCGCGTCTTTAATCTTTGTAACTGGAACATCGTCAAACATACCGCCAGTCACCGCGTGGATACTGACAAATTGCTCCCAGACGCTCATTGGTTGATATTGTGGTTTGCTTCAGAAGTTCGAGTGAGTCGCTGACCTCGGTCAATTTGAGCTTTTGTCGCGTCATCAAGATCTGAGCCGAATTGAGCAAATGATGCCAATTCGCGGAACTGAGAAAGACCAAGCTTCAAGTTTCCGCCGACAGATTTAACGGCTTTCGTCTGAGCTGCGCCACCAACACGAGAAACTGATAGACCGGCTGAGATGGCTGGGCGAATGCCTTGATAGAATAAATCGGTTTCCAGGAAAATCTGACCGTCAGTAATAGAAATCACGTTGGTTGGAATGTGGCGAAATGTCACCAGCCTGCGTTTCGATGATTGGCAGAGCCGTCAAGCTTCCCGCGCCAAGTTCATCTGACAATTTAGCCGAGCGTTCCAACAAGCGTGAGTGCAAATAGAAGACATCACCTGGATAAGCTTCACGTCCTGGTGGACGGCGCAACAATAGCGACATCTGTCGATAAGCCACCGCGTGCTTGGTCAAATCGTCATAAATCATCAATGCGTGACCGCCGTTATCACGGAAATATTCTCCCATAGCAGTACCGGCGTAAGGCGCCAAGTAAAGCAGGGAAGCTGCGTCGGACGGGCTGGTCGCAACAATAATCGTCTGATCCATCACACCCTCTTCTTTCAATCGGTCGACCAATCGCGCGATCTTCGACAATTTTTGACCAATCGCCACATAAACGTTCACCACGCCAGTCTTTTGACGAGCCTGGTTAATCATCGTATCGATAGCAATTGCCGTTTTACCAGTTTGACGGTCGCCAATGATAAGCTCACGCTGACCACGACCGATCGGAAACATCGCGTCAATCGACATAATACCAGTCATCAGAGGTTCGTGAACTGACTTTACGACCCATCACGCCAATGGCAGGGACGCTCAATTAAACCACGTTTCTTCGTTTTAATCGCTGGACCATCGTCAAGAGGTCGACCTAGCGGGTCAACCACTCGCCCCAACAGCTCTTCACCGACAGGAACGTCTAGCACCGAACCTTTACGGCGAACGCTAGCACCGGCCTTAACCTTATCTTCGCCGCCAAGAATCACCGCACCAATTTCATCTTCCATCAAGTTCAGAGCAAACGCCTCAACCGTGTCGCCATCGGTTTCAATTTCCAGCACTTCGCTACAACCAGCGCTACTAAGCCGTATGCACCCAAGCCACGCCGTCACTCAACGCGAATAACCACGCCAGCATCTTCCAAACCTTCCGTCGCCTCAGCTGCGCGATTTTTTCCCGCAGGCTTTTTGGCTAATTCTGTCACATCAATCTTGCTCATTTTTTCCTCCCTAGATTTTTCTTCGCCCGCAAGTCGTTTAACTTCTTCGAAACCGTTGCGTCCAGTGTTGCGGTTGGCGTTTGTAGCTAAATCCGCCAATCAACGTCGGGTCAATTGATTCCCTTAGCGACACTTTTTGGCTTGCTATTTTTATCGCTCGCCGCAGTCGCCAGAAATTGCTCTATTTTACGCCTTGTATTGTCATCAAGCGCTCTCGCGCCTCGACCGACGCTACAATCTCACCGTTCTCAGCCAACTCAGCCTCAATGTCTCGCACCAACAAATCAACTTCACGTTCATGCTTTTCGTAAATCAAAAGACCAGCAATTTCTTCCAACACCGCGTCATTGCCAGCTAAAATTTGTTCAGCTGCGTACTTTGCCAACTTCCTCCTAGACACTAATCTCATCCATTCAGCCTCCTCAAGCGCTTCCTGAAATTAGCTTTGTATCTTTCTTCGCATCAATTTTCTCGCCCAAAACCTTGCCAGTCGCTTCAGCCACCAACTCTAACGTCGAATTGTGCAGGTCTTTCTTAGCGTTTTCAATTTCTTGAGCAATCGTATTATGTGCTTCTTTAATCAAAGCTTCAGATTTGGCGGTCGCTTTTTTAGCCGCTTCTTCAACGACTTCGGTCGCTTCTTCTCGAGCAGACGCCACGATGTCGCTAGCTTGCGCTCGCGCTTTTCGCATCATTTCGGCGGTCATTTCTTCCAGCTCGGTCGGCATTTTCCTTAGCAGATTTTGCCGCCGCGTCAGCCGCTTTCAAGTCTTTTTCTCGCTTGACGAGCATTTCCATCATTGGCGGATAGACAAACTTGCGAAGAACAAATAGCAAGATTAAAAATGCTACCGTCTGAAACGCCAACAGCGCCCAATCAATACCTAGCGAATCAAACAAACCGGCTTTTTCCGATGCGCCAGAATTGGCAAATTGTGTTAATATTTTCTCACAATTTACTCCCCGAAAACTACATAACTTTGCCGACGATTGCTGCGACGAAACCGATAATAGCAATAGCGTCGATGAATGAAATACCCAAGATCATCATTGTGCGTAGGTCGTTGATTTTTTCTGGGTTACGACCAGCGGCGTTCATAGCTGCTGCACCAACGATTGCGGCGCCGATTGCTGCAAATGCTGCTGGGATTGCGTAGGTATGTGAATGCTAATGCTTCCATGGTTAATATTCTCCTTTTAATTAATTATTATCTAATTTAATCACTCTCTGATGTCGCTAATTTATTAGTTTCAACAGAGGAGTGAACTTCATCAATTGGCTCGAGCGAATCATGGTGAGCCAGCCCCAGGGAAATAAACACAGTTGATAGCATAAAGAAAATATACGCCTGAATACCGCCGATAAACAATTCAAAGAAATAGAATGGCTGCAGAGCCACAGGTGACAAAAACTTCGTCATGTAAGCGATAATTGCCAAGAGAATTTCGCCAGCCAAAAACACATTACCAAACAAACGGAAACTCAGCCCCAGCATTCGCGAGAACTCAGCCACTAACTCCAGAATGCCAACAAATGACATAATTGGATCGCGCAGTGGGTTAACAAAATATCGCCCCAAATTGCCCTTAAAGCCCAAATACTTAAACGCGTAAATCTGCGCCGCGACAATCGTCACAATTGCCAAGCCAAAAGTCATATTAAGATCTGCCACACCACCGCGAAACAGAGGAGTGTGATGCTCGCCGATAGTACTGGACCAACGATCGGCAAAAGTCCCAGCCAATACTGCGCAACGATAAAGAAAAACAGCGTAATACAAAAGCGGAGCAACTTTACGCGCCCATTTTTGATCTGGAATGACTTGGCAAACCGTATTATAAAGTCCGTCGAACGTCCACTGAATTAGCCTTGTGATAAAATTATGCTTCTTTTTACCCAAAACCGCCGCACGAGTACGGAACATCGCCCCCACCAGCACGATCAATCCCAAGAATCCCATCAAGTGCGAATTCGTAATAGACACGCCAGCAATGTTGAGAACCTCGTCAACCTTTACTGAAATATGCGGACCAGCACTTGCTATATAATCAATCATTTCTTCAACTCCTGCTGTTTAATTTTAGCAATTTGCAAAGCTACGAGAATCACTGAGATAATCGCGCCAGAAATAATCCCAGCAAGCAACCATCTCATCTTCATTCCGCTGACATTATCCAACCACAATCCTAACAAAGTTAAGCCGATTGTTGGCAAAAACATTCGCCACATTGTACCAATCATCGTCCTTGCCAAAATCATCATCGCACCAGAATTGCTCTGCATCATTAGCCGAAATGTCAGTTTCTTTTACCATTACTTTCCACTATATCAATCTGTTATACTATTTTTGCAAGATGCCGCGGCGAAATTATTCAAAAATAGTCAAAAACCCAAAAACATCATTGGTGTCAATTTCAGGGCTGACTAATTGCCAGAAAAACGTCGATTCTCAACAGAGATAAAAGCGCGCCAAGCAGCAGAAATCCAAGAATTAGCAAACCCGAATTTGTCGATTGATATATATCACTGCAGAATGGTGCAAAAAATTGGCATTTGACGTCGAAGAATTTTTAAATAGGCGTAACTCGCTATGCTATAATTGAAAGTGTTATTAAATAGGGGAATATATGAGCGAAGACACAACAAATAACCATCAAGACACAAAAAGTTGTCGTGTACAACACTAGCTGGTGTGCGTTTTGCCACACGGAAATGGAATGGCTAAAGAAGCTGGGAATTGATTTTGTCTCCAAAGATATCGAGGCTGATCCTGGCGCAAAAGAGGAATTGCTAAATAAAAATGGCGGCAATTTCCAAGGCGTGCCAGTAACAGATATTAACGGGGAATTAGTGCTTGGTTTTGATCGACCGAAACTACAAGATTTGCTACGAAAAAACGGCTTACTAGCCGACTAATTTTCTTAAAAACAATTCAAGATTTTTCCGTCAAATTCTGGCGGAAAATTTTTATTCTGCGCCAATTTGCACAACTTTTTCCGCCAAATTTTTCGCGGAAATAATTATCATGGCTAACGTAAAGAATCGCGCCGGAATATTTGGTCAACGCCGTTTCCAGCTCTTCGATACTCGGCAAATCCAAGTGATTCGTCGGCTCGTCTAAGATAAGCAGTTGCGGGTCGTTCGCCAGCATAGCAATAATCTGAAAACGCGCCTTTTGACCGCCAGACAAGCGAGCCAGCGGCGTCATTCGATCAGCGTCTGTAAAACAAAATAGTCAGCCAAAAAGTTGCCGAATTTTCGTATCAGAAATCGACAAATCGCGACTCATATACAATTTTTCAATCGCTTTTTCTAGCGGATCAGACAGATACTTTTCGTCAATTTCTTGTTCATAAACGCCAATTCGAACCTGCGGATCAAGGAAAATATCGCCAGAATAAAGAATAGGACCGCCGTCAAAACTCTTGCCCGACGCCAAAATCATCCGAATCAACGTAGTCTTACCAGCGCCATTGCGACCTCTAATTTCAATCGCTTCACCTTCACGCAAATCGATATTCACGTCCTCAAACAATATCCGCTCACCAATCCCAACAGCCACATTTTCCGCGCGAACCAACACGTGCTGGCTGCGGCTGGAAGCGTCTTTCATACTCAGGCGAATGTTACGCGACTTAAATTTTACGTAACGCTCGGCCGATTTATAGTCCAATTGGCTAGCAGATTCCTTGTCAATCCAAAACGTCGGCTTTTTCCATTTCCGACAATTCCTCCAGCTCCGCTCGCGCCTCGTTCTCCAACCGCTTAAATTTCTGAATCGTGCCAGGATTTCGCGATTTTTTTCCTAAGCCTTTGATAGTCCAAAACTTTTTGCTTCAGGTTAACAATTCGCTTCTCAATCTGCTCAAAATTGTTCATTCCAGCTGTCGTGGCTTGCGCGTTCTGCTTCAAATACGCGTCGTAATTTCCGCGGTAACTCACGGCTTGTCCGTCCTTAATCTCAACTATTCTATCAACTTGCCCAAGCACATCGCGGTCATGCGTAATTATCAACATCGCTTGATGTGGCTGCGAATTCATCCAGTCAATAAACTGCTGTTTCGCAACATAATCCATGTGGTTTGTCGGCTCGTCAATCAGCGCCAAATGCGCCTCCGAATGCATAATTTTAACAATTTCCACCAGCCTTTTTTGACCGCCAGACAGGGAAGAAATCCGCCGATTGCCATAACCGTCTAATTGAAAATTACTCAGCTCTCGCTCAATTTTTCTTCAACTTGATAAAATCCTTTTTGGTCAAATCGCTCCAAAGCTTGCGTATATTCCTCAATTTTTCGCATATTGTCGCCCATAGTCAGCGGGTATTCATCGATGATTTTCTTTAGCTTGGAATATTCTGGAAGTCCGTCAAGAATATACGACATGACCGTTTGGTCGCCCAATCCGTGATGTTCCTGAGCGGTAGTCGCAATCGTAATGCCACGCCGAAAAATAACCTCGCCAGTATAATCAGTGTCTTTTCCGCTCAATATTCCAAACAGCGTCGACTTACCGACGCCGTTACGACCAACCACGCCAACTTTCTCGCCGTCGTCCACACTGAACTTGACGTCTTTCATCAACGTCTTATCGCCAAAACTTTTTTCAGTAATGTGAATGTCGGCTATCATGCTTGAGATATTGTAACATAAGTCATATTTCAGCCGCACCAAACTAGCCTGAATATACTGTCGCGTTAAGTTTTGCTATAATATAATCCATGTCAAAGCCAAAAGCTAAAAAACCAGCCACACAGAATATTGTCAATCGTCGCGCACGGTTTGATTATGAACTTGGTGAAGAAATTGTAGCCGGCTTGGTTTTAACTGGAATGGAAGTGCGAGCCGCCAGAGAAGGCCACGTCCAGCTTAAAGGCTCATTTGTTAGCTTAAGAAACGGCGAATTGTGGCTAAATAACGCCAGCTTTTCACTGCGATTAAACGTTCGCGGAGAAGCAAATAGCCGTTCAGTCGACACTTCGGCGCGGAAATTATTAGTAAGTAAAAACAATTGTCCAATTTTACAGAAGCCAAAAACAGGGAATGACAATTGTACCGACCAAATTGTTGACCAACGGAAAATTCATTAAAGTTGTAATTGCACTCGGAAAAGGTAAGAAAAATTACGACAAGCGCCAAACCATCAAACGCCGCGATCAAGACCGAGAAACCAGACGGCTTATCTCTAATAGATAGCCGCACCGATTACAAACTCAGCCTGAGATTTATTGATTTTCGCGCGCGTCAATTAGCTTTTGATAGAGCTTTTCAAGCTTCTTCACTTGACTTCGCTCCGTGAATTTATTAGCCAGCTTCTTACTTTCAGCACTAAATTCCGCTTGTTTCTTCGGGCTTTTTAGAATTGCAATTACTTTTTCCGCGACACTTTCTGGATTATTCTCCGCAAAAATAGCCATTAACTCCATCCTTCACGACCTCTGAAACTTCCTTGTCAATAATAACAATCGGCTTTCCAGCGTGAGCAGCTTCATGAAGAACCCAGCCTTGCGTATCTTTAAGCGAAGGAAAAGTAAACACATTCATCACTTTATAAGCCACTCCCAAATCTTCTCGTGGCATGGCGCCAGTAAATATAATCCTATCCGCAAAATCCGTCTTAGCTGCCATTTTTTCCAAAGTCTTTCGATATTCAAAATCACCGACAAACAACAGCTTTGATTTCGGACGAGCTTCGGCAATAAACTCGCTAAACGCCTGAATCAAAATTGGCAAATTCTTTTCCTCACCCAAGCGCCCCACAAAGCCAAACACTTCATCTTTTTCATCAAAACCCCATTGCTCGCGAAATTCCGCAACTCGTTTCGCGCTCGCCCGCGGAAGAGCATTCACGCCGTTTGGCATTAAAGTAACATCGTACATATAATCTTCAGTCTGCCAAGATTCCAATTGATCACGGCTTTTTACGCGACAGGGCAATCACTGCATCCGCCTTGCTGTATAAAATAGTTATGACGCGCTCAATAATATCTTTTATTCCATTTCGTTACGCCATTACGCGGACGATATAATTTGGCAACTTCCAGCAAATCCTGTCCATTCAACTTCACCGACAATGGAAAAACTACTCCCGCCAACGCCAAAACTCCCGGCAAAACCGCAGGATAATGATCGACGAACTCATATAGATCCGTACAATGCTGAATAATCAAAGGAATATTATTTTTCTTCGCTGCCTTCACGCCCAATAGCCCAATTTGCGACGGCGTAAAAATATGCACCACATCCAAATTCATATTGGCAATTTGACGCTGCACCACAGGAGGGAAGAACACCGACGTATCATAATCATCAAAGAATGCGCCCGTAATTGAGCGGAAACGAATTATTCGACTATTCTCATCTTCGTGGAGAAGTTCGGCTTGCTTGGACGGACTAATAGACTTTGCTGGACAAAAAACATAAACCTCATGCCCCAAAGCTTCCAGCTCGCGCTTTAATGATTCAACAACGTAAACGATGCCGTTAATGGACGGTCTGTAGCTGTCCGTAAAAAGTCCTATCCTCATAATAGCCCCCATTATACCATTTATATCAGCGATCGATAAAATTCGACCAATCGCTCGGCGCCGGCACTACTGTCAAAACGCTCGGCAATTTTCTCAGCACCAAGTTGCGCTTTCTTATAAGCTTTCTTATCTTTGCGCAATTTACTAATCAACTCCAAGAACTCATCATCCGTTTTCGCCATAACAGCGTCGCCCTTAAATGTGTCGTTATATTGCGGAATATCGCGTAGAATGATCGGCAAGCCAGCGCCAGCCGCCTCCAAAACGCACATAGGATGGTTTTCCTGCATAGCTGGCAAAACAAAAACGTCGGCAGCGACATAATAGTCACGAACATTCTCCAAAGGTATCACACCAGTTACAGTGAGATTATTCGGCGCATTTTTTATCATATTTTGCATGGCGTTATAATCCGCGCCCAAATTCTTAAACGGAATTCCTCCCACCCAGAAAAAAACTTCACATCTGGCATTTCTTTGGCAGCTTTTTATTAAAATATCCAAACGTTTTCGCGGCTGAACTTGACCATTTCCCATAACCACAAAATCATCATCTTTCAAACCAAGCTTCTTCCGAGCCGACTTTTTCTCCGCAGCAGAATGCTTATATCTCGACATATTTATCGTATTATAAAGAACTTTCGTCTTTGGCACGTGCATGTCATTTATCAACTCATCGGCAACCATACCAGAACAAGCCAAAACCAAATCAGCCTTTTTGTAAAAGAATTTCAGCCACGCTCGACCCAAAGGCTTCCAATATTTCGCGCCTTTTAATTGAACCGATAAAACTATCCGGCACAATGTGAGCAGAAACAACTTTTTGCCACTTTTTTTCATCAAATGCCGAAACGAATACAAACCCATAGTCTGAATATGAATAATGTCAGCAGGACGATCAGAATTCACTTCAATATCAATATCTTTTCTTTTACACAGCGCATCCGTAATTTCTTTATAAGCCGTATGCACACCGTGACCCTGAACGGTGAATTCGCTCTCAGAAATCATATTAACAATTAGTTTTTTTATCGTCTTTCTTACTCATATCTACAGTATAGCAAATAATTATTCCGTCAATATCAATTCGACAACCAGTTCTGGGCTATCCAACACCGACAAATGTCCCGTATCAAGCTCCACAAATTTATCAATTTTTACACCATCGGCGGCGTTCACAGGAAGCGAAATCTTGTCCCGTCGCCCAACTATCAATCCCGTAAATTCGCGCTCAGAAATAATAATTTTTCACCCCGAGAAATATCCCGCGCAATTTTTCGATTGCTCCAAATATTGCCGCCGCGTTACTCGCGTATTTTTTTCGTCAGCCACCGTATCAAATCCACGACATTTTTTTCCGTCTATTATTCACCAAACACAGCCCACGAAACACCGAAAAATAATAGTTCAAATAAATATATTGGTTCGCCCGACGAGTGTAGTAAAAGAACGATGAGGAAATTCTCGATATAGCCGAAGTTTTTAATCGGAGGGCTGATGTACCAAATTTTTCTGGCATTGCATTTTATTTGCCGCCAAACATCCAAGCGAATGGGCAACAACCTCGTCAATTGACACGTCTTTACTGTCAAAAGCCGACATCAAATTCATCGCCCAATTCTCAATGTCGCTCATTTTCATATTTTTTTATCAATTGACTTCTGCCGTGAGAAGGCAAGTCAACAAACACCAAATTCGCGTCATTTTTCAGGTGATAAGCCAGCGGAATCATCCCGTGAAAATCGCCACCAATACCGTGAATTAGCAAAATAGTTTTTATTCGAGCCGCCTTGATAAAAAAATAGCAAGCAGTTTTCACGCCTCCGACGTCCATGAAAATCGCTTGATATTTCGCCCAAAAACTTATCGTACATTGGTAGCATATTCATTAAATTATATCATCACGGTATAATAAAAATTATGAAGCTTTTTCTCTTGGAACGTAAACGGCATTCGTGCAGTTATAAATAAGGGTGAATTCGCGAAGTTCATCGACACGTACAATCCAGATATTCTGTGCCTACAGGAAACTAAGGCCACGCGAGATCAAGTTGAAATCGACCTTCCAGATTATCACGAGCATTTTTATTCCGCCGCCAAAAAGGCTATTCTGGCACGGCGATTTTTCCTAAAAATCCCGCCCTTAAGCTGGCGCGACAGTTTTTCCGCCGAACATCATTGAGCAATTTGATTTGACGGGCGATGAATACGGCAATCCAGCCGACGAAGGACGAATTATTACCGCCGAGTTTGACGATTTTTGGGTTGTCAATTGCTACACTCCGAACTCAAAAGGGGATTTGAGCCGATTAGATTTGCGATATAAAAAATGGGACAAGGCTGTATTGGCTTATCTGGAAGAATTGGAATTGTCAAAGCCAGTCCTTTATTGCGGCGACATGAACGTGGCGCATCAGGAAATTGACTTGGCAAATCCGAAACCTAACGTCGGCAAGCATGGCTTCACCGACGAAGAAAGGGAAGGTTTTTCAAAAACTATTTTGGACGCTGGATTTATCGACACTTTCCGGACAGCTTTCCCTGAAAAAACTGGTGCGTACACTTGGTGGACGCATTGGGCGAATGCCAGAGCGCGAAATGTTGGTTGGCGGATTGACTATTGGCTAGCGTCGCGTGAAATTGCAAATCGCGTTACTAATCCGCAAATTCATCCAGAACAAATGGGCAGCGACCATTGTCCGGTGAGCATTGAGGTAAATCTGTAATGGATATGAAATTTTGGCAAAAACAAGAGCCAGGGAAACCACTTTTTCCAGATGTCGAATGGAACAAGCCAGAACGACGCGACCAAGCGGGAAAATTAGGAATTATCGGCGGCAACAAATTAGGGCTTTTTGGCGGTGGCAGAAAGTTATCAAGAATCCCCTTTAAAACTGGCGTGGGCGAAGCTCGCGTTTTACTCCCTGACGCCTTGAAAAAAAACGTTCCCGCGAATATGACCGACGTTTTATTCGCGCCGACAAACCAATCAGGAAGCCTGGCGAACGAAGCGCTCGCTGAAACTTTGGCGTTGGAAAGATGGGCAGACGTATTGCTATTATGCGGCGACGCCGGGCGAAATAGTCAAACAGCAATTGTCTGTGAAGAATTGATCAAAAAGTCAGAAATTCCCGTCGTGCTGACGCGAGATGCAATTGACCTTGTACAGAATAGTTTTTCAGGAAATTCTGGACAATCCGCACGTGGTTTTCGTGACAAGTCTGGCGCAAGTTCAGAAAATATTCCGCGCAATTTTTTATCCAAAAATGATTACGTTCAGCATTCAATTGTCGCAACTCGTCGAAGCGCTTCACAAATTCACCATCACATATCCCGTAACAATTTGCGTTTTTCATGCCGACAATTTAATAATCGCCCACAGCGGAGAAGTCGTCACCCAAAAATGGGACGCACCAATGGCAATTTGGCGGGGAACCGTCGGCGCCCGCGCCGCAAGCTACTTGATTTGGTCGCCGAAAGCGCCGCTAGCAGCAATCAGTACCGCTATTTGCAAAATGTAGCCTCGCATAAATATCTGCTTGACATTACGTACAATTAGTTGTATTATACTACCAAGCTTTCGTAACTTGTCAAAGGGCGGAAGTAGCCCTTGGTCGCGATCGTAAGAGCACTTCTCGAAAGGAGGTGAAAGTAATGCGTCGCATTATTATCGGCACAGGAGAAATACTCTCCTTAATCATTCCCTTGAGTGTCGTTACAGTAATTGCAGTTGTGATTGCTGTAGCACCGTGTGTTATGTTTGCGGCTTTCACGGGATTGATCCCCATGATGGCTGCAGTTAAGTGCGGCATACTGATCGGATTGTTGATGGCTTGCGGTATATTAACCGCGATAGTCAACCACTATCGCCATTGTGATAGTGGTGGTTGCCGCCGAGCGGCTTAAAGCCCGCAGAAAAAGGAAACAGCTCGCCTGGAAGGCTATAAAGCCTCGGTAGCGCCCGCCTTTCTGCGGGCTGTTTTCTTTTTGCACAAAAATCGCCCAAAATGGACGATTATCACCTGAAGCTGCCTCTGGTACCGCGGGCCGGACTTGAACCGGCACGAGCTATTGCTCACCAGATTTTGAGTCTAGCGCGTCTACCAATTCCGCCACCGCGGCACAAGAGAACGCTCCAAGCTACCGTATGATTGTAGCACAACTAGCAATTTCTCACAAGCACGACTTTTATTTGATATCAATTTGACGTATAATAAAAGGAGTTATGTATCCGACGGATGATCAATCAAACGGTCGAGTGGGCATGCCGGTATCAGATCAGCGCCGATCTCTCACGCCGCCAACTCGCGATTCAGCAGCCTCACGAAATGCCGCTGCTGATGTTATTCGTGGGCAACTTGACGCTATCTATTCCAGAACAGAAGAACAGAATTCTGCACCAGAAAAAGCTCAGCCGCAACCATTTTCCGCTCAATTGCAATCAAAACCCGAAGTCCGGCCAGAACATCCTAAGGCACAAATAGTCAAACCTCAGCAAGCTTCAACAACGCCACAGCCAGAGCCGAAAAAAAGACACCGTCAATCACGCTATGCGGACGGCGCCAATTGCCCAAACCCAGATTCAACCAAAGCCACAAATTAGCAATTCCGCCCCCTGCAAACCAAACCGCTCAAACTCAAAAATTCAGCCGTCCACACTCAAGTTTCAGCCGACCAATGGAAGCAATACCACAGCGCTTGGCAGAAATATTATCAGATGTATTACGAGCGTTACTATGCGGGCGACATCGCGGCAAAAACCGTGAGATTTCTCGATTGACGAAGGAAAATCAGAATATCACGCCAGTAATCAGCGAAGACGAGCCTCTGGACCCACAAAAAGCAGCCATAAAAGAACTCCGCAGTCAAATTCAGCAAAAGGTTCGCGACTCCGCAAATAAAGTGAAAAAAATCCCGACATTTCGTTCCGGCGATTGCTGGACTATCGGTGCTATTAGTCTTCATGTTTTTTTGCAATATAACCGCATTATTTTCGGCGCGGTCGCAGCCTACACGACGCCAGGTGCAATTAACCCACAAAAACATCATCGTTGACGCCTCCACCGACGTAACTGTCGGACCTGAACCCTAGGATTATCATCCCAAAGATTAACGTTGATGCGCCAGTCATTTACGGCGCCGCCAGCGACACAAAATCGCAATCAAAAGCCATGGAGAAGGGGGTAGCTCACTTTTCAATTCCTGGCGCCAGCGCCGTGCCAGGCGAAGTCGGAAATGCCGTATTTGCCGCACACTCCAGTAACGACGCTTTTGCTGGTGGCGATTATAAATTCGTCTTCGCTCAAAATGAAAAGTTGGTCAAGGGCGATATTATTTACATGAACTATAATGGAAAGCGTTACACTTACAAGGTAACATCAACAGAAGTTGTTATGCCAACCGAAGTTTCAAAAGTTCAGATTAACACAGACAAGCCAATGCTGACGCTTGTAAGCTGTGTGCCTTTAGGAACCGCAGAAAAACGACTTCTTATCTTTGCCGAACAAATCAGCCCAGACCCAAGCAAAGCTACCGCGACTTCAGAATCCAGCTCAAATCAGCAGCAAAGCAACAAATCAAATATCCCAGGAAAACCCGAGCCGACTTTGCTTGAGAAATTATTCGGCGGTCGATAAACTAGCTATTTAATTAAATAGCCCAACAGATCCATTGTCCATATTCATTTTATTCAGGACAATTTTTCCAGAAGCGTTGGTCGTTAATCCGTAAACGTATCGCTGGTTCGAGGACAAAACAGAATCCAAACCAGGCTTAACGCTTATCAACGTATGAGCGTTTGTGCCGTCAAATTCACGAATCTCCATTTTTCCCGACGCAGAAACGCTACGAATATAGAAGTTGTCAAAGCCACTTCACTTCCTGTGCCACGCCGATATTAAACGCGCTCGACAGTTCTTTACGCTCCAAATCGTAAGTCTGCAATATCGCGCCGCTTTGCGCCACGATAAATCGCCCAGCATTGTCTATCGTTATGTTCGCGGTCGCATTATCGGTTTTAATAATCTTCGCCGTTTTCAAGAACTCTTTTTGGCGGTCCTTAGAATCCGAAATTTCGCCTCTGTAAATTGTCATATTTTTGCCATCAGTCAAAACCACGGTGTCTTTATTGAAATAGCGAGAAGTTCGAATTACTGGGGTAGAATTAGTAGCAAAAGTACCAATCACAAACGGCTCTTTCCAATCTCGCTTCCAAATTCCCGCCACTTTTTTACCGTCAACAACAGCCAGGTAGGACAAACGATCGTCGCCGTAAAGCTTGAAAGATTCGACGCCAACTAAAATTGGGCTGGAAATTGTCGAGCTATCAAGGTCAACTCGCCTCAATTCGCCAGTTTCCTGCAAAGCGTAAACCGTGTGCGCGCCAGTTCCCGCAAAGCCAATTTGCTTAATTCCAAAACCAGTCATCGCTGTTACGTCAATAATTTTCTCTGGATTTTCTCTATCAAAAACCAACCACTGCACGCCCGTAGTGTTGTTTTCCGCCGGATACGAATGCTTCACTAGCGCGTAACGGGAGTCGCGGTCCCACTCCGACACGGTAAGCGTATGATTGTCAGAAGACAGGGAATAGCCAGCCAAAACGCTCGTGCTTAATGCGTGCTCTGTGAATTTTTCCTTATCTTTGTTCGTGTCGCGAATGTCGCCAATTGTCAGAATCGGAGTTTTATCTTTAACGCCAAATCCCAGCAAGAAATTACCAGCTGGCGACAGAGAAACGGATTGTAATGAGTCGAACGTTTTCACCTCGGTAGTTTCGCGTTTTGTCGGAATCAGTCTGGCATAATTCAAATTCGTAACGGTATCAGACTTAATATTCAACGTTTTTTGCCACGTTTCGTATTTGTCCAATTTCATCGAAAAAGTGTGCTTGCCAGGAAGAACAGTGCTTTTCGTCGGAGTGCGGCGCAGCTCCATATCGTCAACATAAACCAGCGCCCCGCCAGGATGTGATTCATATTGGACAAGTCCAGTTTGTTGCAATTCTTTCGTATTTGGATCAAACGTATAGCCGAGCATTCTAAACGTCAAAAACGTAAGAAGAATTATAAGTGATAATGTCATCAGCGTGTACACAAAGGTCCGCCGCGCGAGCTCTTTAGTGCGATTCTTTTTCTGGTACATAATTACGGAAATTATAACATATTTTTACACTTGAAAAAACCTTAGGCGATTTGTACTATAATATATAGGAATAAACATTAGGGGGATTAATGGCAAGTAAAAACTACGTGGTTATCAATGGACGAGCTTACAATACTATTACCGGAATGGTAATGGATGATATTAAGATTGAAAAATCTGAAATAGAAAAAGAACAATCAATCAGTAGGCGTGGTACATCTGTATCAAATATTCACGCCGCACACGTTCAGAAATCCAGCACATTGAATCGTCGGCACGTTAAAATGCCGCAGCGTACGCCATTGGCTGCCAAACCCCAGAAAGCTCGCGTCGACGTGAAACAACATGTCGCCGTGAAGAAGTTTTCTACGCCAATTGTCAGCAAGCCAGCTCCTCAGAAAATTGCTATTAACCGCCCAGCCGAAACTCACCCTGTTACTCGTCGCGCTCAACAAAGACCTCTTAGTGTGGACACTAAATTGCGAAAAGAACGCCAGCCTCTGGCTATGAATAACAATCCGCTTGTCGCCGTCGCTCCGCAAAAAATAGAAAAACCAGTCGCAAAAACCGCTCATCAACTGAAAAATGAAGCGATTGAGAAAGCTTTGTCGAATGAGATTATCAGTAATAAAAAAGCACGTCGACGCCAGAAAAAGGGCGGCACATTACGTTGGTTGAATACGTTTTCTGTTGGTTTTGCGGTGATGCTACTCGGTGGCTATTTAACATATCTGAGTATGCCAAATATCTCTATAAAAATGGCAGCCGTTCAATCAGGAATTGATGCCAAATATCCAGGCTACAAACCAGACGGCTACGCGCTGAACGGACCTATCAAATTCAAATCGGGCGAGGTCTCTATGAAATATGCCTACGCTGACGGAAGTTCAGGCTACACCATAACCCAGCAAAAAAGCGGTTGGAATTCGTCAGCAGTGAAAGAATTCTTCTCTGAAAAAGCACAAGAATCCAAACACCACGATGATCGACGGATTGACAATTTACAGCGGCGGAAAAGAAGCGGCTTGGGTGAACGGCGGAATCTTATATCAAATCAGTGGCGACGCAAACCTCTCAAGCAGCCAAATTGAAAAAATTGCCACTAGTCTGTAACTCATCAGATAACGTGCTATAATTTACTCATGACTATTAGAACTCGTTTTGCGCCAAGTCCGACTGGCTATATTCACTTAGGCAACGTTCGCACCGCGCTATACACATACCTTGTCGCCAGGGCTCATCAGGGAGATTTTATCTTACGCATTGAAGACACGGACCAAGCTCGGTTCGTTGAAGGCGCGGAAGAAATGATTTTTGGAAACCTTAAATTGGTTAGGACTAAATTGGGACGAGGGGCCAACTCTTAACAATCCAAAAGAAGAGTCTGGCAATTTTGGTCCATATCACCAAACAGATCGCCGTGATATTTACATAAAATGGGCGAAGAAAATGATTAGCGAAGGGCTAGCTTACGCCGATCCGTACACGCCTGAAGAAGTGCAAGTTTTCCGCGACAAAGCCAAGGCTGAAAAACGAGCATTTTTATATCGCGACCATCGTCCAGAAAAATCCGCCAGAGTGGCAACTTGGAATGCCGCTACGCTTCAAAGTTCCGGAAATTAAGCGATATTCTTGGAAGGACGCCGTTATGGGTGAGTTGTCGGCTGGCCCAGAAGCTTTGGACGATTTTATTTTGATCAAAGCGGATGGTCTGCCAACCCTATAATTTTGCGCACATTATTGACGATTTCGAAATGCAAGTCACGCACGTCATTCGTGGCTCGGAATATATTGCCAGTACGCCTAAATATCTGTCACTTTACGAAGCGCTTAAAATTACGCCACCAATTCTGGCGCACGTGCCACACATTATGGCGCCATCGGGAAATAAAAAACTTGGCAAGCGTGACGGCGCTAAAAGCGTAACTGAATATCGATCAGAGGGAATTTTGCCAGAAGCGATGCTTAATTTCTTAGCGCAACTTGGCTGGAATGACGGCACGGAACAGGAAATTTTCAGTAAAGCTGAGCTGATTGAAAAGTTCTCACTTGATCGAGTCCAAAAATCTGGCGCGCGATTTGACGAACAACGACTTATCTGGCTGAACGGTCAATGGATTCGCTCGCTTAGTTTGGACGATCTTTATTCTCGCTGCCAATCATTCTGGGGCGACGAAGCCAAAAACGCCGATGAATCGTACAAAAAACGCGTTCTGGAATTGGCGCAAGACCGCTTGAAGACATTGCAAGATTTGCCAAAATTAACAAGCTATTTCTTCGTCGAGCCTGAAATTGACGCGGAATTGATTGATGGAAATAAGCAACTTCGCAAATTGACCGACGACGAGCGACGAGATTTATTGTCAATTGCTCGCCAAGAATTCGAGAAAATTACAGATTGGACGCCAGAAACAATTCAGAATTGCCTTAATGAATTACTAGAAACGACAGGGCAGAAGCCGGGGATTTTGTTTAGTCTGGTGAGAATTGTGACGACGTGGGCGCCGTTTAGTCCGCAGCTTAACGACACGCTGGCGCTAATTGGCAAGGAAAAAACTCTGCAAAGAATCGATAATTATCTACAAAAATAGTTTATTCGTGCGCCGAAAATGCTATACTAAGCATAAGCATGAACGTTGAAAAAATAGATAAATCAGGACAAAAAAAGAACGCCCGCTGGGAGTCGTTCAAAGAATGGGTAAAAAAGCATATTCTGGCGATTGTGCTCGTGGTGAGTGCGATGGTTATTGCTGGAGTTTTCATAATTGCAATCCACTCCATAAAATACGAGCAGACCGCTAGCGTGGAACTGAAATTGCCAACAAAAAACCCGCGCCGAAGAAGTTTTATTCGCCGCTAACTGGCGTGGAAATCGCGAACGAAGCCGCCGCAAAGTTGCCTGTAACTGGCGTGATGATCGAGAATAGTCCAGCCGCCAGACCGCAGTCAGGACTGAAGAAAGCTGGCGTGGTTTATGAAGCCGTAGCGGAAGGCGGAATCACTAGGTTTTTGGCTCTGTACCAGGGAGAAAAGCCGGCGCTAATTGGTCCAGTGCGAAGCTTAAGATTATACTATTTGAGCTGGGCGGCGCCATATCAAGCATCAATCGCGCATGTTGGCGGAAGCCCCAACGCTTTATCTCAAGTCAGAAACGGCAATTATCGCGACATCGACCAGTTCTTTAACGACGGATCATATTGGCGATCTCGCGACCGCTACGCACCGCACAACGTCTACACTTCAGGAGAAAAACTTGACCAATTGAACAGTACAAAAGGCTATAACAATTCCGAATTCACCAGCTTCGCGCGAGCAGACGGCAAGCCTGTTGAATCGCCAAACGCCACATCTGTAAACATAAACCTCAGCGGCTCACTCTACAACACCTCATACGCTTACGACAAGGCGTCGAATTCTTACCTCAGGAGCATGGCTGGCGCGCCACATACCGATAGGGAAGAGGGGCAAATTGCTCCAAACACCGTTGTAGCTATGGAAGTTGGCGTTGAAGCTAGGGCCCAAAATCACGATGGCTACGAAGATGTCAAAACGACAGGATCCGGCAAAGCTTACATTTTCCAAAACGGCACAGTCGCCACCGTTACTTGGTCAAAAGCAGACATAAATTCGCCGCTTAAACTGACTGATGAATCTGGAAAAGACGTCGCCTTAAATCGCGGACAAACATGGATTGCAGCCTTCACGCCAGGAAGGGGAAGTGTTTCATGGCAATAGATCCGGCATCTAAAACCCTGCGCGAGTACAAACAATATTATTGCCGAAAAGTCATATTAATCTTATTGTCAGCGAGCGCCTGCATCATATTAGGGCTGGGAATTGCACTCCACTTCACGGCAATTTCCATATTCCAACTAAATTTCTGGATTATCATTTTAATTACTGCTATTTTGCAAATCCTATTTTTCAATTTCTATCGTTAAAATCATCGCCGCACCGCTTAATAAAAATTCTGGCGGCGCTTTCTCATAAAATTGGCGAACCGACAACCGACACTCCGCCAAATCCCAACGATAAACGCTACGAAAAAAACTGGATTTAAGACGGCGCTTCAGGCAATTTATGGCGATTATCAACCAGAGCAAAAACCAGCTAGCGACAACGACAAGCCAAAAAGCCCCGCTCACTCAAGCTCTGAATCAAGCTAGCACTGGCGTCGTGATTCTTAATTCCAATCAGAAGATTATCTTCGCCAATTCCGCTGCTCCGATTTCCAGAAACGCAAAAGGCGAGGATTTTTCTGGCGCTTGATTTTTATAAATGAACCAAGCATTTCTGATTGGCTTTCACGAAATCTCCAATGAGAAAATTAAAGCCGAGCGCCGTTGGCAACGCATTAGCACCAACCCTGACATCATCCAAAAAACGCGAATATTCGACATTGTGGCTTCATTTGAGAAAGGCGCCGCCGCCGAAACCGTCATTTTTCTCATCGACAAGTCTAAAGGATATTTGCCAGAAGAAGAGGACCTTAATTTCATCTCATTTGCTGCTCACGAACTCCGCGGACCGATTACAGTTATTCGTGGCTATCTGGATATTATCAACGAAGAGTTTGCTGGACGCTTACAGGGCGACGAAAGACAGCTTCTTGATAGGTTGGTCGTTTCGTCCAATCGCTTGTCTAGCTACATTGACAACATTCTTAACGTTGCCAAATATGATAGACACCACTTGAAGGTTTATTTATTGGAAGACACTGTCGCTAATATTTACGCCTCGATTGCTGATGATATGCAACTTCGCGCCTCGACTCAACACAGAATGCTCAGTGTCAATATTCCAGATGATCTGCCGACAGTAGCCGCCGATCACGGAAGTATCGGGGAAGTGATTGGTAATCTAATTGACAATGCCATTAAATACAGTTTTGAGGGCGGGTCCGTAACCGTTTCCGCGGAGAAAAAAGGCGACTTCGTGGAAGTGTCTGTCGCTGATAATGGAATTGGTATGCCGGCGAATGTCGTGGACAATTTGTTCCATAAATTCTATCGATCACACAGATCACGAGAGGCTGTGGCTGGGACGGGAATTGGGCTTTATATTTGCAAAGCCTTTGTCGAATCTCACGGCGGCTCGATAATCGCTCGATCCCGCGAAAACGAGGGCTCGGTCTTCTCGTTCACTTTGCCAATTTATGCTACAGTTAAAGACAAATTGTTAGAAGACGGACAGCTGAATAATCAATTGATACGAAAGGGCGGCGGCTGGATAAAAAATCACGCCATGTATAAGGGCTAGGAGGAATTATGATAAAGACAATTTTATGCGTAGAAGATGACCGATTTATTGGCGAAATGTACGTCAGAAGTTTGCAAAAAGCGGGGTATGACGTGACGTGGGTGGTCGACGGGAATGACGGGCTAGTGGCGGCGCGCAACCAGAACTTTGACTTGATAATCTTAGATTTGATGCTACCAGAGCAACGCGGCGACCAGATTTTAGACGCGCTGAGAAACAACAATGTCGATTTGGTTCCGAATAGTAAGATTCTGATTATGACCAATTTTGAGCAGGATGAGGCTTCACGAAAATCCGTCATGAGTCGTGTTGACGGATATCTAATTAAGGCTGACATTACGCCGCGGAATTTGATAGATGTCGTCAAGCAGATGGATGACGAGAAATCTTAAATAAAGGTAAAGGGTATTATGGTCGGAGATATCTATTGCCGACTAACATATTCAAGTGCCGCGATAAGTGTTCCGAAATACAACTTACCTTGAGGTACTAAGTTATTAGCCGCTGCATCTTGAGTGATTTCTTTGAACTTATCTAGTGAGCGCCATTCATACGAATCAACTTCACCATCGACAAAGGTGAAGTTTTCGTCGCCATTAAGTTGGTAAAGAAACACATTTACTATGTCTCGCGGGTCTTTCTCGATGATGCGAACAGCTTGTACAAAATGCAATTTAGATTCATCAATCGTAAGCCCCATCTCTTCTTTAGTCTCTCGCACAGCTGCTTGCACTGGCGTTTCTCCGACGTTAATATGCCCGCCTGCTGAAATATGAAACCAACCTGGCTTATTGAGTTTTGTCAATGAACGCTTTTGTAGCAGAATACTTACTCTACCTTCGTCAATCTTCCAAAACCATACATGAGCGTTGCCCATGATTAGATTTTTATCAGAGTTAAATTCTTCTTTATGTGCTCCTTTGCCACATATGGGCGTACCGTTATTATTGTAAATTTGCCATAACTCGTCATCATGCATACGTGGTCTCCTCGCTGGAACCTATTTTAATATCTCTGGAGATACACTCCAGAGATATGTTAATAATAGCCTCTAGGTAAATATATAGTAGAGTTTTGTTTAAATGTCAAATTATCGCAGTATTTTAAGGTCTTGACGACGTTGCTACATCTAAGGGACTTCACACAAGACCTTAATGGGGTTGTAGCTTATTGTGCTAGATAAATGCTATGGTTTTTTTAATAACTGAAACTTTGCGGTCTTAAATTAGCATATATTAATCTACAATTAAGGTTTCTGTACCGCAGAGGGTGATAAGAATTATCACCCTCTGCGGCTGCTAAACAAGGAATCTCACCTTCCTTCTTTTTAGGTGATCTACAAGCTCTTTCATAAGTACAGAAGATGTTTGTCCATTCTCCATATCCTTGACAGCTACAGTAGAGCTGCTGGTCTCATTCTCGCCCAGGATAAGCACTTGGCTATACCCCATGCGGTTTGCGTAGCGAAGCTTGGCTTTCATACTGTTAGGCTCCGTATAGAGTAGAGCAGCAATGCCGGCCTCTCTCAATAGTCTCGAAACCTCAAGACTATAGTCGATCTGCTCAGCCGAAATAGGCATGATCATCACGTCAGCAGGACTCTGCCTACAAGGCTTGATAATTCCTGCTTCTCGAAGCTTGTAGAAGAGTCGAGTCAGACCGATAGATATGCCAACTCCGGGCAGCTTGGTCTTTGTGTACAGTCCGGCTAGATCGTCGAAGCGACCGCCTGAGCATACACTTCCAACTTCGGGGTGCTCGTTCAGGACAGTTTCGTAAACTGTGCCCGTGTAATAATCGAGTCCTCGTGCGATCTTCAGGTCGAGGCGATACCTTCTCTCTGGAACGCCCATGCGACGCAAGGAGTTAATGAGTGTTTCAAGCTCGCTAACACCTTGTGTGAACATATCAGAGTCAACATTCAGACTCTTGAGCTGTTCAATTACCGCAAAATTTGACCCATCTACCGAGACGAAGTCAAACAGTTTTTCGATCTGTTGATCGTCTAGTCCGATTGATTTGAACTCCCGAGCCAGCTCCTCGCGAGACAGCTTTTCAAGCTTATCAACGAGGCGCAACGTTTCAATCGACTTGTCGCGCAATCCCAGACTTTCGAAAAATCCGTTGAGAATCTTGCGATTATTCACTCGAATTGTAAATTCGCCAAAGTTAAACTTCTCGAAAATCTCATTTATGATAGCCGGAAACTCAGCGTCGACGATCGGACTCTCAGAGCCGATTACATCAATGTCGCACTGATAGAATTCACGAAAGCGTCCCGCCTGAGCACGCTCGCCACGGTGTACTTTTACCTATGTGGTAACGACGAAATGGAAACGACAAGCTTCCTTCGTGCTGTGCAACATAGCGCGCTAGTGGCACTGTAAGATCAAACCCTCAAGCTGAGATCTGTCTTACCTTTGGTGAATCTGTACACCTGTTTCGCAGTATCGCCGCCGCTTTTTGCCAGCAATACCTCAGACAATTCAATGTCGGGAGTATCGAGCGGAGTGAACCCGTAGAGCTCATAGGTTGTCTTAATGATATCAAGCAACCTATTAAACTCGATCTGATCTTCTGGCGCGTACTCAGAGAATCCACTGGGAATCCTGGGCTTAACAATAGTCATCTGGTGTCCTTTCTTAACCTGCCAGTGACGAAACTCCAAACATTTCATCACTATAATAATACGGCATTCTAAACTATTACCAATTATAACACAAGTAAGAGCATTGTGATTTTGTCGACCTATTGACAATACGGTAATCTGTTGCTATTTATAAAATTGGTCGAAAGCTAGAGTTTAGGAGGAGCAATGACCAAAAACCAAACTCTTATCACCGCTGCAGGAGGCAACGGTACAGCCATTGAGATTCTTGACCAGGCACTCACGCGCCAGGAATATGAGTCTCGCGGTAAAGCGCTTGAGGGCGATTTTGCCGCTGATGGTGTCGAGCAAGCTGGATTTCTAATCCCGAGCAAGCGACACTTCGAGATGGCTGGCGGCGAGTTCTGTGGCAACGCCACGCGCTCAGCTGCAGTTGCGCTGTACGATAGGTGCGGAGAGAGCGACCCATCTTTCACTGTTTCTGGGTTTACCGGAACAGTGAGCGCTTCAGTCAAACCTTTGACTGAGAAGACTTTCTTCGTTGAAGTTACCTTCCCCGGAATGGTAGTAAAAACGAAGCCGGCAAAACTACGAGACGGCACGTCTGTTTCGATAGTTGATCTCGGCGGTATCGTGCATGTCGTCATTGAGGGAGAATTCCCCAAAGACGAAAAAATGTACACCACCGCACATCGCCAAATTGTTGACCAGTTTGGCTTGAGTGAGCGCGACGCTGTCGGCGTCGTGTGGTTCCAGCGAGAGCCTAACGAAGCGGTCGTCATTCACCCTGTAGTATGGGTACGCACCGTCGATACGTTCTACTATGAGTCGTCCTGCGGCTCGGGAACGATCGCAGTAGGAAGGGTGACAGGTAGCTCTTCAATTGTCCAGCCGACCGGGAAGTCAATCTCGGCGGAGATCACAGAGAGTGGAGTCACTCTCTCGAGCGAGATGGAGGTTGTCTGTTGAAAAACGGACTTCGGTGTGGAATTGCCACACCGCAAACGCTTGACGTATCGGGATTCATCAGTACGTACAAAGAGGCCTTCGGAGGCCCTCCGTACTTTGAATCATATACTGATCGCGAAATCCACGAGGGAGTTATCGCTCCCCACATAAAGGATGGCGTAGTAGCGTATGCTGCCGACAACGAAACCCTAATCGGCTTCGGTTGTGCCGTTCCATTCAGCCATTCTCCTGATGACGTACAGGAGTTTCTCAGCAATCTTTCTAGGGACGGAGGATTGCCAGAGTCGTTTGACTACAGGAACGCATGGTATATGTCTGAATTGGGCGTTCGATGTTCATATCGAGGTATGGGTATCGCCTGGGAGCTTGTTCGTTTACGAATGATTGAAGTCATTACTCGCGGAAACAAGCATCCTCAGTATTTCATGCGCACAGCAAGTGTTGGGTCTAATTCAAGGCCCATGTACATGAAGGCTGGGGCGATGCCCCTCAGCCAACAGCAGGACGTATCGTACTACCGAGCAGGCCACAGAAAACCACACAAGGTCTCTACAAAGGATTTACCTTTGGGGAGACTGTACGGTGTCTGCAAGGAAAATTAAGGAGATACGACACCAGAAGAACTATCCGTCCATCGACAGTAGTCAATAGGACAGCTTCAGACCCGAGACATCTTCTTGCAAGATGTCCAACCAATTGCCGGTGAGGTTAGTATCCGGCAAAGCGGGTGGAGATTGTATAGACACAATCTCCACCCGCATGAATCCTTGAAAGAAATGTAATTATTATTTTATCGTAAAGTCAATGGCGCCATAGAGCGCTTTTTTTATCATAAAAAGCAGCCCATTCTCTGTCGCCATAGGAAAAGTGCCACCATTCGCCATAAAATGGCGCAAATCCCTCACCAACCATTGCATCGTGGAGTAGTTTGCGATTTTTTATCTGTTCAGATGTCAGCCCATCTGCTTGTGTTTTAATGATATCCTCATCACTGTAATCCGCAATGGCAGAGCCCATATCAACTTCGTCACCATCTAAAGTTGTTAAGGTGGTGTCAATAGCCGCACCTGTAGGGTGTCCCGCAATATCTGGTACAGCTACGAAATTATGCACATAGCTTTCGAGGTCCTTGTCGCTAATGTCAGGTTTTTCTTTCGCGATTTCATCTTTTCTTTTGGTAAAATAAGCCATTTGTATATCAGGGTGCCGATAGCCATACACTACGTGCAAGCAGTAGCCTTGTTTCCTCAAATAAGTCTCAACATTAGCTAATTTTCTAGCGACAGAATCCCTCACATAAATAATCTCGCCAGTTATCGGTAGCATATCCCTCTTAATATATTTTGCCTTAATGGTGGGGTCATAACTAGCTACACTCACGAGAGGTTCATTACTAGACCCCGCCTTGTATCGCGCAACGTCTTCGCAACTTAGAATTTTATTAGAATTATTAATTATTTCGTATACCACTGACTATACCACTACTTTCTCTATAGGAAGTACAAGAATATCACAAGCCCCAAGTGTCTTTAATTTATCAACTATACTCCAAAAGGCATTTTCATTTATGACAGCATTAATGGTGACCCCACCGGGAATCGAACCCGGGTTGCCAGGATGAGAACCTGGTGTCCTAACCGCTAGACGATAGGGCTCGCAACTCCATGGATTATACCATGGAAAGGGAAGACTTGTCTACTTTTTTTCTATGTTAGACGTCGACTTTTTTATAATAAGACAGCATAACCCAAGAGCTATATATTAAAACGACCAGAGAAATAACAATAGGAGAGAAGTATAAATTGATCATACCAATAGTCGACAAGACTTTTACGATGAATACGTCTTTATTAGCGATGAGGAAAAATAGCCCGAATCGTAAAAAAAGATGACTAATACATAAAATATGACCGTCGCACATCCAATGGCAGTCAAGACTTTTGAAACTTTATCAGTAATCCAATATCGTCCAATTTTTATACCAATAGATTGAAATACAAGCGAGTATGATAGCATACGCCCCTAAGATGTGACCCAGAGGACCAATGAACGACTTAAATATACCCGATGCAGCACCAATGAGGTTCGCCGAGATGAGACAAATTATCACAAAGACCACAGTTCGCTTTGAAAGCTGAGTTGCTTTTTGGTTGTTATGTCGATCATCGTTCATAGAATTAGTATACCACGTTTATCACTTGAGATTTTCCTGAAAATTCGCCATAATAAAAGCATGAAAAAGGGCGGGATTTACTTTAAGCCTCACGCAATTTCCAGATTTTGGCTAAGGAGATTGTGTGAAGTGGCGCTACTGAGTTGTTTCACAATCATTCTTTTTATATGCATGGGCACGATTCATACCGACCGGCTATCAATTGCCGATAGGATTATCGGTCTCAGATTTGGCGGCTGGCGTGGCAGGAATCGGTAGCTTAATTGTGCTGATTTTATGTTTTTGGCTTCCCAGAAAACACGAAACTGAAATTGGAATTTTCGTATATTTGTTAACCGTCGCCGTCGCCGCAACCACCATAATCACCAGCGGCGGAGTCGTTTCACCGTTCCTAGTTATGTGGATTATCGTGGCAATTTTCGCAGGATTTTTCGGCGCAATAATCTCAGGAATAATGGGGCTTTTGGTTATTTTACAGATTATAGCCACCAGCGTTCAACAGGGAATAAACATACAATTCATCATCGGCTACCTATTCTTCGGATTTTTACCTTTGATTTTCAGCCTTATTCTATGGATTCGCCGCCAAAAAACTGACGACAACACATCCAGCTTGGAAAATAAACTTTCCGCCGTTGAAAGTAAGTCTGATGTGGTGATTAATGCCATCGACGACGGCGTTCTGGCGATATCCAAAGACGGCAACATCGAACTGATAAATCCATCCGCCCAACAAATCATCGGCTGGGACCAAGGCGACGCGCTCGGACTTAACTGGAAAAGCGTCTTAAAACTCGTCACTTCAGACGGAAAAGACGTAGAGGAACTCGAGAATCCAATTTCCCAATCTTTATCAAAAAATCAGCCAACACACAACGATAAATTATTCCTATTAACTAGCTCTGAAAAGCGAATTTTAGTTTCAATTGTCAGCTCTCCAGTCGGCACTGAGGGTGAAGGAGTTATCGTAGTTTTCCGCGACATCACCAAAGAAAAAGCCGAGGAGCGTGAGCAAGCCGAGTTTATTTCCACCGCCAGTCACGAGATGCGCACGCCAGTTGCGTCAATTGAGGGATATTTTGGGTCTGGCATTAAACCCAGCCACCGCTCACATCGACGAGAAAGCCCGCGATTTCATCACCAAAGCTCACGAATCGGCGCAACATCTGGGGCGCTTATTCCAAGATCTCCTTGATATCAGCAAAGTTGAAGACGGGCGAATGAAAAATAACCCGAAGATCATCAATGTAAACGAATTTTTGAAGGATATTTTTGATGGTTTAGCGACGAAAGCTAACGAAAAGCAGCTCAATTATATCTTCATGCCAGACATAATTGATGAGGGTAAGGAGAAGTCATTGCAACCGATTTTTTATGCCAATATTGACCCTGATCATTTTCGAGAAGTCGTCAGTAATTTAATTGAGAATGCCATCAAGTACACGCCGTCGGGCGAAGTTGTCGTCAATGTTACCGGCGACGATAAGCAGATTTCTGTAAGCGTGAAAGATAGCGGCATTGGCATTCCCGCCGAAGATATTCCGCATTTATTCCAGAAATTTTATCGGGTGGACAATTCTGACACGCGAGAAATTGGCGGAACTGGTTTGGGGCTATATTTGAGTCGTCGCTTAGCCGAGGCGATGTCTGGAAATTTGCGAGTTGAGAGTAAATATAAAGAGGGAAGTACTTTCTATTTGGAAATTCCTCGTATGAGCAGTTCGGACGCAAAACAACGCCTAGAGTCTACGAAGATTGAAAAGGCTGAAGATCTAGCGCCAGACTCTCTAACTTCAGAAAAAATTGAAACTGCCACAGAAGAGAATACGGAAGATATTGCAATTGAAAATAATAGCGAGATTGTCGATTCAAATTCAGCCGCAATCGCAACTCCAGAAAATCCAGCTCCAATCACACCCACAGTCCCGACGACCCAGTTAGAAATTCCACAACCAGCCAGAAATTCTTCCGAGCCGACGCTGGCTGAAATTGAGGAAGAATTGCGAAAAAAACGCCAGCAGCTATCAATTCCTGGTCGCGAATAATAGCCATAAGAACTATGGATTTTTTGTCAAAAACTTCAGTATAGTATAAATATATGACAAAAATTTTATTGGTTGAGGACGACAAAAGTTTACGCGAGATTTACGGTGTACGACTTTTGGCGGAGGGCTACGATATCGTTTCGGCGGGCGACGGCGAAGAAGCTCTAGCCATGGCAATTAAAGAACGTCCGCGATTAATCTTAAGCGACGTGATGATGCCGAAGATTTCCGGATTTGATATGTTGGACATTTTTACGCTCGACGACAGAAACAAAAGACGTTAAGGTGATTATCATGACCGCACTGTCATCAGAAGATCAACGAAAACGTGGCGAGCAACTTGGCGCTGATAAATACTTGGTGAAGTCTCAGGTGGGAATAGAGGACGTCGTGAGGGCAGTCCACGAAGCCCTGGGCGACCTTCCGGGAGTCGGCACAAATCCAGTGCCAGTTTCACAACCAACTCACACATACGAACCAGTCGCTCCAACTCCTCAGCCAACTCCAGCAGCGCCGCAGCCAGTTACTAGACCTGATATTTCTTCATTGTCACCGCAACCAGCTGCCCCCGTTGCAACACCAACAGCTCCTGCAGTAAATCCGCTCATACAACAACATCCACAACAAGCATTCGCTCCAGCTCCGCAGCCGCTGCCTCAACCAGTGCAGACTCCAACACCACAACCGACTCCAACACCGCAGCCTCAGCCGACAACCCTGCCACAGCCTATGGCGCCATTTTCATCACCCGCACCGCGACCATCGGGGCTTGGTGATCGTGTGATTCAGCCTTTGCCAACTGACGATTCTCAGAATTCTGTAGATATTTCCAAGCTTATGGCAGAAGAATTGGACAATACACAGAGAATTTCTCAACCAACTCCAGAACCTCAACCAGCGCAAACTCCAACGCCGCAACCAATTCCGACGCCTCAGCCGGCACCAAATCCTATTGAACAGGTTAACTCAACGCCTCTCGCCCAAACACAACCTCAAGAGCAAAGCACCCCACATCAACCATCAGAACCTCAGTCGCCACAATTTCCACCGATAAATCCACAACAATGATAAGCCCAGACACAAAGCAAGAATCTTGGCGCCTCAACAAATTCGTGGCGCTGTGCTTGGGTATTTCTCGCCGAAAAGCCGACGAGCTAATCGAAAAAGGTGTAATTATCGTTGACGGTCAGCCCGCCAGATTAGGTCAACAAATTTCTGACACAAATAAAATTTTCTATAGCGGCAAATTGCTAGAATTGCAATCCAAACAGCTCATTATCCTACACAAGCCAACTGGATATCTTTGTTCGCGCGCCTCTCAGGGCGGCGTTCCGACAATCTACAAATTGCTACCGAAGAATCTTCACCACTTAAAACCCGTTGGTCGCCTGGATAAAGACAGCTCCGGGCTGATTCTCATGACGAACGACGGCGATTTTGCTCACAGCATGACACATCCGTCGTTTTACAAGATCAAGCGATATCTCGTTACAATCGACAAACCATTACAACCTCTACATCGCCAAATGATCAATGATTTTTGGCGTGCAGCTTCCTGACGGACGCAGTCAATTGACGCTAGAAAGACAACACGAAGGTGATGATTGTCGTTGGATAGTGGAAATGAGTGAGGGAAGGAATCGTCAAATTCGGCGAACTTTCGATGCGTTAGGCTACACTGTTAAAAAACTCCATAGAACAAACTTTAGCAATTATTCGCTCGGCGACCTCAAGAGAGGTGAATGGCGAGAAGAGAAATTCACAAATTCATAATTTACTCCGCGGCTCTTTACATTTTACAGTAAATATTGTAATATAGCTTTTATGTTAAATTTGACAGAAAGTATAATTGTAAAATGGAAACACTAAACACACGTGATAAATTAGAATTGTCAAGGAAATTAGCCAGAATATCCCTAAACGGAATATGCGCAGATCTTAAAGCTGATACTGAGTATGGACATGACAAGATAACCGAAGTATATTCAGGAAAAAAGAGAGAACTCCCCATAGACATCACCGAGAAGCAAATATCAGATTATGCAAAATTAGTTGTTAAGCTAGAAGAAATAGCAGAATCTCTAGATCTGGAAACTTTACCCACAATAGACGGCAGTAATTACTATCTGCTTGACCTAGAAAAAAAGGCGGTGGCGTAATCATATCCAAAAAAACAGACAGAAGGTTCTCGTGTATATATCGCAGACAAACTAGTATTTAAAACAGACGGAACTGTTAACACAGAATATCTCCAGCTTCGACCGTTTAATAAAGACGGTCAGATTGCTCCATTAGATTATACAAAGATAGCACGCTCATGCAGTAATCGTATCAATTATCATCACAATAATCCCAAAGGAGTTATAGCTGTTGCATTTAATAAAAATAGAAGAGACCTCCAATACAATAGTCGAAATAGCTAAAAAATGATATAATTCATAATCATGTCTAAATTACCAACAGTCGCCATCATCGGGCAAGCCAACGTCGGCAAAAGCTCATTATTCAATCGCTTGACGCGCTCTCGCACGGCCATAGTCGCCAGGGAAGCTGGCACGACACGCGACAATGTCGTTGGTAAAGTTTCGTACAAACGACGCAACGTAGATTCTGCGCCGTCAGATGACTATTCGCAATTTTGGCTCATCGACACAGCCGGACTGAAAACTGCCGAGGACGAATTCGAGGCGACCATTCAGGACCAAATTGCTGACGCGTCTGCCGCTGCCGACGTAATCCTCGTAACCGTCGACTCCACCGTATATCCTTCCGACGCCGATCGACAATTGGCCAAAAAGCTCTAAAAGCGGCAAGCCAGTCATTCTAATCGCCAATAAAGCAGACTTAAAAGGCTCTCTTTCTATTGACGAATTCAAACGACTCGGCATTAAAAAAACATCATAAAAAAACTTCCGCAGAGCACAGTATCGGCATTTCGGAGCTTCTTGATAGTATCGCCGAACTTATTCCGCCAGCCACCGAAACCGCACCTGATGACATCATTCGCGTTGCACTAATCGGCCGCCCGAATGTCGGAAAGAGTAATCTATTCAATACCTTAGCGGGCAAGCAGCAAGCCATCGTCGCCAACGTCGCCGGCACAACTCGCGACGTAAACCGCGTTCAAGTTCGTTATCACGGTCAGACGATTGAACTGCTCGACACCGCTGGAATTCGCCGCCAAGGAAAGCAGGAAACGGGAATTGAAAAGTTCTCAGTTCTTCGCACAATGCAAGCCATCAACGAAGCCGACGTTTGCCTGCTTCTTATGGACGTCAACGAGCTTAACGTTCAATTGGATCAGCGCCTAGCTGGAATTATTGACGAGGCGGGCAAGGGGCTTGTTCTGGTCGTCAGCAAATGGGACTCCGTCGAAGGTAAAGACGCTTACACACACGATGAAATCGCGCCACAAATCAGCTATAATTTCAAGTTCACGCCGTACGCGCCGTTAATATTCACCTCTTCCGTCACTGGGCAGAATGTCGCCAAGTTATTCGACCTAGCGCTTGATATTTATAAGCGTCGTCGCCAAGAATGTAAAACTCGTGCCTTAAACGACATTTTACAGAAAGCCATCGCCGCACATCCGCCAGCTGGTCTAAAAAACTCGCACCCGAAGCTGCGCTACATTGTCCAGACTGACGTTGCTCCGCCATGGTTTGTTATATATGGCAGCAATCTGAAATTTGTCCACTGGAGCTACAAACGTTACTTGGAGCGAACTTTGCGTGAAGCCTTCAATTTTGCAGGAACGCCAATTAAAATGTCTTTCCGTGACGAAAAACAACTGAAAGCCAATCGTGAACGCGTTGCGCGCGGTCTGGCGCCAGTCACCAAAGCCTACAAGCAGGCCAAAAACGCCGAAAAACTCGCTTAACCCTATTTTTTTACGCCAATTTCTCTTGACTTAAATATTATCGCGTGATATAAATAACATTGGCTTTCATTGACAAGTCGAGTAAATCCTTGTCCGAAAGCGCACATTGACAAGCAGATGTAAGATATAAGACGAAATTAAGCATGAAGCGAGTTTTTGGTTGTTGATAGAAGATGTAATTGACAATTGAAATCTCGTTTCATGCTTGATAATATGCATGCATGATTCTTTGCCAAAAAGCAAAGATGGCGACAGTCGCCGCGAGATAGATAGAGAGGATAAGGGGAGTGAAAACCCTTAGCGTTTATAATACGCCACTCTACAATGAGTCGGGCGGTGCTTGGAAGGAAGAGATTAGCGTCGTCAGCAAATCTCCCGTCACCGATGGTGTCGTCGCCGACGAGCCTAACACCGACGTCGTCTCCTTTTATGGGGGAAGAGCGTCACTATTGCCGACGAGAACGGGCATGATATCTTATCCGTTAGCAGGGATATCTCGTCCGCTCACAAAGGTGAGTGCCAAGCTGACGTCTATCGGACGGGGCAAGTTGTTGCCATTGGCGAGCAAACCGATGTTAGCATCGGCAAGACTCTACATGTTAGCAACGGTGAAACCGGCGTCGATGTAAACACCAGCGAGGTCGTCGTCATCGGCGGGGTTGAGTTGACCGTATACGATAAGCAAGAAGATACTTCTATCTTTGCTTTTGGTAACGATCTTTTGCACATTGTCCCCGAAGGAGACGTGTCGCTAACCGCCCGCGGCATTGCGGTGCACCGCCACGCCCTACAGCATCATTGTATTAGGGTGATGTTGTAGACAAGAAAGCCAAGGACAACGCCGAGGACAACGAAATCAAAGCCGAGCTCGAACTCGGCTTTGATTTCGCATCATATGGCGGTAAATCTGTATGGCTGAAGTACGGGAGTCAAGTAGAGATTCTCGTACTGGACGACGCCGATATGTATGTCGACGACGCTACCAAGAAGATCTACTTCCACGGCGGCGTCGTCACCATTAAGATCGATGGCAAGCGAGCATCCCTCCCCAAAGGGTAAAGAGCGGAATGATTAACCGTGATGACGGCACGATTTATTGTAACGGTAAGGAGCTTGGGAAGTTCAAGCTGCCTAAGCCCTAAGTTTCACTTTCCTAGTCTCCTCCCGTTCCTAACGGGAGGAGACTAGAGCAACTGAATAGCGACACAGAAGATGAACTAAGACGTCGTCTTCTGACGAGTCTTATGCATCTGCTTGTCAACTATTCATTGAAATTATTAAGTCCCAACTGGGGCTGTTTTTTATTATATTGACTTTTTTACTCATGTGTGATATAAATATAAGTAGCTTTTATCAGCATTCAGCCAGTAAAAGTTGCCCTATTCACATCGATAGAGAGTATAGACATGCTCACACCACTCCAAAAGACCGTATATGTTCATGCAGTAACATGCATGATTTCAAGTTTTATTACGTTGATTTGGGCGGTAGTTGAGATTACTCTCACCAACTACGTGACCACATGCCCAATTGATGTCAACGTCACAATGTTAGTCACTATCGGGCAGGCGATGTCGTTTGTCGCCCCTGTGTCCATGCTTAGCTTGACCGCTCAAATGAAGCGGCGACTAGGAAGGCTACTAGAGGAAGCGGTAAGTACGGTGACTATGTTAATCATTATTGCACTACTCGCGATCATGAATGTACCCCCAATTGTTCAGGCTTGCTATAACTCTACAGTGATAGCCCTGGAAGCATGGGTGTGGATAATCGCGTGCACAACGGCGATTGCAGCTATCCTGCTCCTCTACGCAGGCGCTATTTGTGCATTCGTACTTCCCATTGGCGAAGATGAGAAGGGCTAGTACGCCCGTCAAGGAAGTAGCCCGCTTTGAGACTTTTGGTCTCGGCCAAAGCTCTCTTGGCGGGCTATTTCTTTTGGTTTTTGGAAGTTGTTTGTTATGTGTATTGACGTTTTGGCATATTGATGATAATATATATTCCGGCTTTTGTTGACGAGTTGAGTAACTTGTCCGAAAGCGCACTTTGACAAGCAGACCTTTGAAAGAGATGATTAAATGCTTCCTCCATATTTCATGGTGGTACATCGCCCCCAAAAGGGGGTTATGGCATGGCTCCTCAGACGAGCTATGCCCCGAGACACTAGGGCCAATTTTTGTTTGGCCTAAACTAGTAGTTGCTATTGAGGGATACTTTCACAGGCGATGGCTCGTTGCCATCGCAGTATTATTGATTGCCGTGACAACAGTCATAGCAAAAGCGCTCTTGCTCGTCCCGGGGCTTGATAACTCCGTAGTCGGGCTGCTGACTAGTATTTTTGAGACGTTCCTCCCCGCGAGGTGGGCGACAGGGGCTGCCTGGGTTGCTGGTATGACGGGAGTCTTCCTGATAGGAGACTTCACAGACTACACACCATCACAGAAGTCTCTACACAGTCTCAGAGCAACTAAATGGGGAGTGTATAATGCCCTATTGCTCTTCGCATTATGGGAAGAGCAAGCTTTCCGTTCTGGAAGTGAGAAGTGGAGCTGGCGCGAACGAGTGCGCGCTAGCGTGTGCTTCGGAGCTATCCACGTAGTCAACATCTGGTACAGTTTCGCAGCAGGTATCGCCCTGTCTGTGACTGGTTTCGGTTTTTTGCTGGTATACTTGTGGTACTACCGCAAATACCGTAACCAGATAGTTGCGACAGGGGCGGCTGCGACAGTACATACACTGTATAATGTCATAGTGCTCAGTCTCACTGTCGCCGCAGCAGCAGTCTACTTGGCGATCGATATCGCCAAGATGATGTAGCGATGCCAGTCTCCAGCGAACCTCTGTCAAAGTCTCTGCTTGTCATGTTCGCTCCATAGATGCGTATCTATGCTGATGAGTCGGAAACGACGAAAGCGAACTTTCATTCAAACATCATCAATTGCGCCGACAAAACTTCACGCGTAATTTCGTCCGCACGTTCACCAATTAGCACAATTTTTGCCGGCTCTTCCGCCGCAGAATTAGCTATTTGAATCTGATTTTCCGTTGCCTCCAAATGATACCGCACACCATTATCGTCAATAAAACAGCCCTTCATTCGCCTAAGTTTATAAGCGTCAAAAAGTTCCGGCCAAATTTTCTCCAGAGTCGCCGCAGCAATTTTCATACCAGAAACATCCAGCACGGCATATGTCGGATTATCCGGTACGACCAACTCGCCATCGTACGTATCAAAAAACGTTAGTAGTCCCGACGGCGTGGTTAATTTACTTAGGTCAAACTGACCGTGTGGTGCGCTGAGCACCTTGGCGTAGGGTAGAATGCGCAATTTCTCCTCATACTCGGCGCGTTCATTTTCACTTAGCAGATCTTCTTTGGTCACTAAAATCATATCAGCCGCTTGCAACTCAATTTCATGCGCTGGCTCAATTCCATGTAAAATCTCATGTGCGTCAATAACATAAAAACTCTGCGCCAACTCGTACTTATTGAATATTTGTGCATTAATCAATTTCTCAACCAAATTCATCGTTCGCGCTACACCAGTCGCCCTCAATAAACACCGGGCGGGGGAATTGCGACAAAAGTCAAGTAACATTCGCGTCAATGCGTGCTTTGACGAGCAACAAACGCAATCGCCGGCCAAAGTTGTCACAATATCCGCCAACTTTTCTAATCGATAACCGTCAACGTTTTCATTAGCATATTCATTCTCAATCACCCGAGAACCCTTATAGTCACTTTGTTGCAATAAGAACTCAAGAACACTAGTTTTCCCAGCGCCCAGCGACCCATTCACCAAATATAGCGGAACTTTATCGATAATCGCTCGCCCATCATCAAACGGCGCATTAATGCTAAATTCCAAATCATCGTCGCGCTTTGCCATATGCTTATTATACGTCATTTTCACAAGGTGATATACTAAGTCTATGAAAGTCATCTTAGCATTGGGAAATCCAGGCGAAAAAAATACACAAACACGAGGCATAATGCTGGGTTTTTGACTATTGATAAATTTGCGTCAGAGAATAATGCAGTTTTTTTGCAATAAGCCAAAAATTTTTCCGCCGATATCGCCGAACTCAATATTTCTGGAGAAAAAGTTTTACTAGTTAAGCCAACTACTTTTTATAACGAGGTTGGAATTTCCGCTCGAGCAATCTTAGACTTTTACAAATTGACATTGGATGATTTACTAATTATTCACGACGACACTGCGCTGGACTTCGGTAAAATTCGAACCCGCAAAGGCGGACGAGACGCGGGCAGTAACGGATTGAAATCTCTTCACGCCCACGTTGGATCAGATTTTTGGCATATTCGTATTGGCACAGATAATTTGCTCAGACGCCAAGTTGGTGACGTAGATTTTGTCCTAGGCAAGTTCAACTCAGACGAGCAAAAGGTTCTCCAAAGCTGGATATTGCCCGAATCAATTAACTTGATCGAAAAATTCATTAACGGAACTATCGAGCCGTTCAGTATAAAATATTAAACAAATCCTAGCGTCGTTTTCGCGGCACAATTTTTTTGAAGCACCATTCTTCAATTGCTCTTCGGCTTGATGTAATTTTGCAGCCGCAGCTTCTGCAGATTGATCGATCGGGCTTCCAATATGCTGCTACCGACCGCCAAACTCACGAACAATAAGCCCAAGCCACCCGTCGCCCATTCCGGCAATTCCAAGTGGAATAATTTGGCAATCATCATCACGCCGAGCGCCATAATTGCCCAGTGAGCGCCATTTTCCAAATATTTATATTTGCTAAGTGCGCCTGTTCGCAGCAAATATACGGTTAGCGATCGAACCCAAATTGCCCCAGCGCCCAGTCCAGCCACGATTAGCAGCACGCTGTTGGTAATGGCGAACGCACCAATCACACCGTCAAAGCTAAAGCTGGCATCCAGAATTTCCAAATATAACAAGCTAGCAAACGCCGCCCAACCAGTTTTAATCTTAACAGATTTCGCGTCATCTTCATGGAAAAATGACCCAAATAGTTCCAGTCCAATATGTAGCACAATTCCAAGCACTGCCGAAATCAGTACCAAAGATTTATGCGGCGCCTCGACCGTAAAATACAAAACAGCCGCCACGCTAAGCATTATGCACACCTTAAAATTCTCAAATCGCCCAGCCTTCGCCAAGATCGGCTCAACGTGCCGCATCCAGTGAACACGCTTGTTGTAATCGATGAAATAGCTAAGCCCAATCATAATCAAAAACGCACCACCAAACGCGTCAATCATCGGCGACGCCTCGTGCAGGATTTTGCCGTACTCAACAGGTTTATGAAGCGCCAGATTGACAACATCCATAAATCCGTGGCCGCTCGCAATCATCACAATAGCAATTGGCAATATAAATCGAACAACAAACACCGCCACAAATATGCCAGCCGTCAGGAAGACTTTCTGCCAAACTTGACTCATTCCCGCCAAAACCTTGCTATTTATCACCGCGTTATCGAAGCTAAACGTAACTTCCAAAAACCACCAAGATAGTAAATAGCCAAAGACCGCTAACGCCCATATGGCTAAAAATCAAGCCGCCTAACCCTAAGGTCAACAAAACTGAAAACCAGAAAATCCGAAACGGATGATGTGAATGTAAAAGATGTTTCATATTGATTTAGTATAGCATAAGCATGGGGTATAATTTTATATATGGCACAAAAATCGTCAGACGGCCGCATAAAAAAGTTTTTATCAGACAATAGCGAATTGATCGGTTGGGTGATTTTTGGCGTCCTTATAATTTCTATTTATCAATTCAGCTCACGATTCGGCGTTATGTTATTAAACGGAGAATTTGCAGAATGGTGCAATAAATTACTTCCGTCATTACAAGATTTCATCACGCTGACGCTAAGCGTAATTGTCGAGGCGGTCCCATTCTTAATTTTAGGAATTATCATATCCGCGCTTATCAGATACTTTTTATCATCAAAAGACGTTTTCAAAATATTACCAAAAAACGCCTTTCTTCGACGAATTACACTCTCTATGATCGGGCTAATTTTACCTGTATGCGAATGTGGTAACGTGCCAATTGCACGCAGCTTAATAGCGAACGGATTAAAACCTGCCGACGTTATTAGCTTTCTTTTCGCCGCGCCAATCTTAAATCCGATAACTATAATTTCAACTATGACCGCCTTCAGTTTTGACACCCGAATGGTTTGGTGGCGAATTATTTTTGCGCTAATTATCGTACAAATAACCGCTTTTATCGTCAGCTTTTTTAAGGAAGATTCCGTCATTAATCCAGAGTTTGAAAAACTTTGCCACTCTCATAATCACGGTTCAAAATTGTCAAATATATTCAGCTCATCACGCAATGAATTCTGGCAATTATTTACTATGTTGGTTTTAGGTGCCAGCATCGCAGCCGCCACACAAATCTTCGTTCCGCGATTCATCATAAACGCCGTCGGCGGCGACATTTTCCTATCAGTCATATCCATGATCACACTAAGTTTCATCATCTCGATATGTTCCAGCATCGACGCGTTCTTCGCGCTGGCTTACGTGCGAAATTTCACGACAGGCTCAATTTTATCTTTCTTGCTATTCGGACCGATGATAGACATTAAGATGATTACGCTATTAAAAACAACTTTTCGCTGGAAATTTATTGCAACAATTACCTTAACTGTGTTCATCTTATCGCTAATTGTCGGTCTGGGGGTTAACTTATATGTACGCTAACCTTGCAAAATCAATTGGCGGAATTGTCGTTTGCTCATATATTTTGCTATTAGCTTGGCGCGACCAACTCGGCTTTTTACATTCATCCACGCTATCACACATTCGCGGTCGTAATTAGCGTAATCGGCGTTATACTTTTGCTTATTGATATAATGTTGCAATTAAAAAATAAACCCGCAAAAGACAAATCTAGAATTAGCTTGAAAAAAATTACCCCAATATCTTATTTTTGCAATAATTATATTATCAGTCGGATATATATTACCACCAAAGTCACTCTCTCCAAGCAGCCTCGCGCAAAAAGAAAGCCCTGCGATTATTGAGCCCGAAAGTCATTGCGAAACACCTCAGCCGAAAGAGAACTCTTCTACAATCTCAATAAATCGCTGGAAAACCGCTATAAATTCTTGCAAAGAAGCCGCTTATTTTAACGGCAAAAGATATCACCATTACTGGCTTCGTTTCAAACGATTTGTTAAAAAACTATGGATACAACTACTTCAATATTGCCAGATATGTCATAAGTTGCTGCACTGTTGATAGCGTGCCTATGAAAATCCTGGTCGAGAAAAACTTTTCGACAGACTACCCAGATGGAACATGGCTAATCGTCAAGGGCAAATTGTCGCAAAAAATCGTTAATAGTCAAGCTGAATATGTCATAACCGACGCACACATCACAAAAATCAATCAACCCAAAATATCCTTATGAACTACTCGGACTGTAGGTCTATTGCACACTTGTTGCAATAAGTTATAAACTATTGATAGCACTATGCTAAATGAAATATTTGAACACCACAATCTTCGCCTGACAAAACCACGCCAGCAAGTATTTGATATCCTGCGAAATTCAGATGTGCCTCTTACGGTCGGCGATATTGCGAAAAACTGCAAAAACATTAACCGTGCCAGCATTTACCGCACACTGCTGATGTTCGATAATCTGAACATTATAAACACCATAACTATTGGCTGGAAGAATTATTACGAGTTAGCAGAACCGTTTATACCACATCATCACCATCTATACTGCATCAATTGTCAAAATGCCGAACCCATACAATCGCAAGAACTCGAAAAACTCATAGATTTCATTGGTAAAAAACATAATTTCATAATCACAAAACACCACTTTGAGCTAGAAGGTATTTGCGAAAAGTGCCGACATATTATAGAAAATAAATAATTTTTCCCAACAAAAAAGCGCCAGGTAAGGGTGGGCATCACCTGACGCTTTTTTACCCTTCAACCCACCCGAGCTACCGTATCAGTGAAGCGTCGTGACTAAAACTCCAAAAGTCCGCGCCTGATTATTATCAACACTGCTTAGTGCTCACCTCAACAGAGGTCGCCTTTAAAAAAGGGTAGTTAAAGGGGTTAGTATGCGCGTAACGTTGAACCGCAAAAAGTGGAGGGTAAGAATACTTAATGCCATTGCGCGCAACCTAACATATAGTTAGAATAGGGGGTATAAGGTGCGTTTGGTTAATGATTACTTAACCAATCGTCCTTGATTATAGCAAACATTTGACAAAGTGTCAATACTTTTTACCACATTTTTTATGGAAATCAATAGAATTACACCAGATGAGCATATTTTCTCCCAGAGATTAGCACATATTGCCAATCCACCAAAAAGCTTATGTTATATGGGAAAACTGCCAGAAACAAATGCGCCAGTCGTGTCAATCGTCGGGTCCCGTAAGCCATCTGCCTACGGAAAAGAAGTCACCGAGCGATTAGCAACAGATCTGGCAAAAAGCCGGATGTGTAATCGTGAGCGGGCTGGCGTTAGGCGTGGACTGCATTGCCCCAAAAAGCTGCCATTGAAGCTGGCGGAACGGTCGTGGCAGTCGTCCCAAACGAACTTCCTGATATTTCGCCGCGGACCAATTATCAACTAGCCATGAGCATCATAGAGCAGGGCGGCGCGGTCGTTTCAGAATGGATGAAGGGCGATAATAAAATAGTCAATCGTTGGAGTTTTTTGGAGCGCAATCGGCTGGTTAGCGGGCTGGCTGACGGAATTATTATCACCGAAGCTGCCGAGCGAAGCGGCACATTAAATACAGCCTCGCACGCACTGAATCAGGGAAGAGATTTGTTTGTAATTCCCGGAACATAACCAGCCCACTGTCGGCGGGTTGCAATACTTTATTAAAACAAGGGGCGTATTTGGTGACAGACGCCGACGATGTTTTATCAATCATCGCGCCAGAAAAATTACAAAAAGACAGCGACCAAGAATTAGCAGCCAGCGCAACAATCGAAGAAGCTATTATCATAAAACTCATCTCAGAAGGAATGCGTGACGGCGACGAAATTCAACAAAAAAATCCGGCCTATCCGCGTCAGACTTCGCCACGGCGTTAACTATGCTGGAAATCAACGGAGTGATTAAGCCTCTTGGGGCGAACAACTGGACGTTACGATAATATTGCTATTCTGACAAATTGATGTTATTATGCGGACTATGAAAAAAGCCCGAGAAGCATCTCCTGTCGCCCATAAAATCGCTAAGGACATCTTTACTATCCCTAATTTGATAAGCGTGACTGGCGCCGCTTTAGCGATACACGGATCTGAGAAAATCGATACAGCCGAAGGGTTGACGGAATGCGCAGTCGGGCGATTAGCTGACGTCTTGGACGGCAAAGTAGCACGTATGACAGGGCAGACTAGCAACACTGGTGCGGCATTAGACGCCACAACAGATAAAATAATTATGGCAAAAATCCTCTATGAAATGAATAAAAAAGAATTGGCTCCAAAGTATGTTCTTGGCACTGTTGCGCTACTAAACTCGATAAACGCCATGGCTACTGGAATTGCTAATTTGCGCAGCGATGAGAAAGCCGAAACTCGACCAACTAAATCAGGGAAGGTGGGGCTAGCTATGGAAACGGCAGCCTTAGTCGCTTATGCCGCCGCCGAGCTAGTCGACAAACAAACCGACAGTCCAAAGCCTGCCGAGATTCTACGCAAACTAGGAGCTGCAGCATTCGCCGCCTCGCTTCCGTTTGCCGTACACGCAACACACACCTATATAAAAGCGAGCAATTAACGGCGACGTGAAAAAAAGAAAAAAACCACGCCAAATAGCAGACGCCAATCGCAGCTCTCAGGGTCAATGGAAATGCTCCGTCGCCTCAGTGGTCGCTCGTAATAATTCACTTTGCGGTTGTAGCCAGATAGTGATTTGTTATAATATAAAGTTATGAAAAAAATCTCGTTATCGTCGAGTCACCAGCCAAAGCTAAAACCATCGAGAAATATCTCGGCAAGGATTTTCACGTCCTGTCCAGCGTGGGACATATTCGCTCGATTGTTAAAAAGACGAAGGACGGAACGCCGCCGATTGACGTGGCTAACGATTTTTTCGCAATCTATGAAGTTGATCCTGAAAAAAAGAAAGTTATCACCGAGCTAAAGAAAAATGTCAAGGCAGTCGGCAAGGAAAATGTTTGGCTCGCAACCGATGAAGACCGCGAAGGAGAGGCTATTGCTTGGCACTTATGCAAGGTGTTGGATCTTCCAATTGAAACAACCAAGCGAATCGTCTTTCATGAGATCACCAAGGATGCCATAACCAATGCAATTAAGAATCCGCGAACCGTGGATATGAATTTGGTTCAGGCGCAACAAGCTAGACAAATCCTCGACCGACTGGTTGGTTTTGAGCTCAGCCCAGTCGTCTGGCAGAAAGTCCCTGGCGGAAAATCGGCTGGTCGCGTTCAGAGTCCAGCAGTGCGACTACTCGTTGAGCGCGAACGAGAAATTATGAAGTTTGAAGGCAATTCTCAGTTCAAAGTTACTGCCATTTTTATTCACGACAATCAAGAATTCAAGGCCGAACTTAATCAAAAATTCGATACAGAAGAAGCGGCGAACGAGTTCTTAAATAGCCTGAAACCCGCCGAATTTATTGTTAGCGATATCTCAAAAACCCCAGGAACGCGCAATCCAGCGGCGCCTTTTACCACGTCAACCTTGCAGCAGGAGGCCAACTCTAAGCTTGGTTTCAGCTCCAAAGCAACCATGGCTTCGGCGCAAAAATTGTACCAAGATGGAAAAATCACTTATATGCGTACTGACTCGGTGAATTTGAGCGGTCAAGCCATCGCGGCGGCTACTGATTTTATCAAGCGTCTTTACGGTCCAGATTACTCAACGGTTCGTAAATTTAAGACCAAATCCGCGTCCGCCCAAGAGGCTCACGAAGCCATTCGCCCGACGGACATCACTCTGGAAACCGCGTCTAATAATAGCTATGACCAGAAATTATACGACCTGATTCGACGCCGAACTTTAGCGTCACAAATGTCGCCAGCGAAGCTAGAAAAGACAACTATCACAATTGACATCAAAAGCAACAATTTACCTAAGAGCAAAAACCCGCTCAGTTTGAGGCGAAAGGGTGAAGTCATTACGTTTGACGGATTTTTGCGCGTTTACGGTGGCAATAAAGATGAGCTTCTGCCGAAGTTACGGGCTGGCGATGAAGTCAATTCTCACGATATTACGGCTCGTCAAACATTTCACTAGACCGCCAGCTCGCTACACCGAAGGTTCGCTAGTAAAGAAAGTTGGAGGAGCTTGGAATTGGGCGTCCGTCAACTTACGCTACGATTATCGACACTGTGCAGACTCGCGGCTATGTTGAAAAAGGCGACAGCGAAGGTCAGCCACGAGATGTGATTGTCCTGAGCTATAACGGCGAGGAAGTTAGCCGAAGTATTGTCCAGGAAAAAACTGGCTCGACACGCGGCAAGCTGATTCCAACGCCAAGCGGCGAACTGATTGCCGATTTTCTGACGGACCATTTCACGCAAATTGTCGATTACGATTTTACCGCCAATGTTGAAACGGAATTTGACAAAATTGCTGGCGCTAATCTGGAAAAAGTACAATGTTGCACGGATTTTACGCGCCTTTCCATAAATTAATCGAACAATCTGGCTGGATCGACCGAAGTAAAGTCGGCGCTAATCGCGAAGTGGGAATTGACCCGAAGACAAATAAACCAATCATTGCAAAGATTCGGTCGTTTCGGTCCAATGCTGCAACTTGGGCGCAAACTGAAGATGAAGAAAAGCCGCGTTTTGCACCGCTGCCAAAAAGGTGCGAAGATTGAAACAGTAACCTTAGAGCAAGCGTGAAATGTTCAAATTGCCCTCGCATCGTCGGGACAAACAGAGGACGGGTCAAGACATCAAAGCGAATATTGGCCGGTTTGGTCCGTATATTCAAGTCGGCAAATTGTTTGTTTCCATTAAGCCGGAAGATCCCTCACAGTATTACTTTTAGAAAAAGGCGCGTGAACTTTACGCCGCCAAATTAGAAGCTGAAGCCGCTAAGAATATCGCTGAGTTTCCCAGATGGAGTTAAGGTTCTCAATGGACGATTCGGTCCGTATATCACCAACGGCACTCAAAAACGTCAAAATCCCTAAAGATACAGATCCGAAAAACTATTACTCACGAAAAAAAGTTCTGGAGCTATTAAGCACTACAACAGCGAAACCAACTCGCAAACGCGTAGTTAAAAAAGGCCACCAAAACATCCACTAAAAAGAAATAGCGTTTTCATACTATCCAATAATTCCGGATAATAAAAAAACTCTTCATATAATCTATTGCAAAAACGTAAAATAAATGCTATAATTTATACCAGCAATTATGGCATTTATCTATTGACTTTTGTCAAATGCAATTGTATAATTAAAAACATATTTTTCAATCAATATAACCTGTGGTGAGGCAGAGAGGATGTTTCTAGTAGCATGAGCGAGACAGTACAAAAACCGAGCAAAGCGCCAAATTAAATTCTGTCGTCGATACTATTATTTCTAAGATTCCGCAAGAGCGCGAGAAGGAAATTATTTCTCGACGATTTGGTTTGTACGACCGAAAAGAAACATTAGAGTTAATTGGCGATATGTTCGGCATTACTCGCGAGCGCGTTCGTCAGCTAGAAAAAGCAATCTTAACGCGTCTACGTGCAGCTGTCGCCGAGGGAGAACTTCCTTCGGTTATTGCTATGGAAAAAGAGATCACTTCGAGTTTGTCTGAGATGGGACGAGTTGCGCGTATGCAGGATTTGGCGTCACATTTCCTCGGTAAAGAAGCTACTGCAATTGACCGCGCTCGTGTGGCGTTCATTTCTGAGCTAGCAGAAAACATCACGATTGTTACAGAAAATGACGATTACTATCAAGCGGCAGCAATTGACACTCTCGGCAATGAAAAGCAAATTAGAGCACGAGTCGAAGAAGTTGTCAAAACGATCAAAAAGCACGGTGAACCCGTTACTGCGGAAGAATTGCATAAAACTGAACTATGAGCATCCTTCAAACATTGCAGCCTTGGCTACCGTTAGTAAAAAAATTGGCTAGCTTAAACGATCAGTGGGGACTAGCCAAATGGCCAGCAGTTAATCCCAAAGAACATCCGCGATAAAAATCTACGTTGTTTCTGGACACCAACGGCTCGCCGATGCATTTTTCCGACATCGCCAAAGGGAATTCGGGACAGCGAATTTAACCGCCGAAGCGTCACTACGCAGGCAATTCACAATGAACTTATTAAAGACAAGCGCTTTGTTCTAATCGGCCGCGGGATTTACGCACTTGCCAGTTGGGGCTACAGTCGCGGAACTGTAGCAGATATCATTACCGATATTTTGAAGAATTCCGAGACTCCGCTTCATCGCGATGAAATCGTTCGTCAAGTCCTCGACAAACGACAAGTCAAAGAAACCACCATTCTATTAAACCTTCAATCAAAGCCATAATTCAAACGCGTCGCTAAAGCCACACATTTTTTTGAAGAAGCCGCTTAAGCTAAGTTGCAAACTTCTTTCAGAGGTGAGATAATTTACACATAATGCAGATTATTTCCTGGATCATCAGCACATTATTACAATGGTACGTTTGGATACCAATCGTGGCAGTCCTGATGTTTTTGACGTGGCGGAATTATCGGAAGATCGAAGATTTCACCCCAGTCGAGAGCGTACTTTTGGTCCTGGAAATCCCACGCACCAACGACAAGCAAGAACTTGCCGCCGAACAGTTATTCGCTTCACTACACGGAATTCTTCGCGACAATAAAGAATTGCGATTATCCGGCGGACACCAGGAGCACATCAGCTTTGAAATCGCTTCAGTCAATGGGCAAATTCGCTTTTACGTTTGGGTGCCAAAAACCCTGCAGAGCTTTGTCGAGGGGCAGATTTATTCTCAATATCCAACCGTTCAAATTCACCAAGCCGACGAAGATTATACCGAGCATGAGCGCGACCACGAAGTTGCTTACTCGACAGAATTGACATTAACCACAGATGAATTCCTCCCGATTCGCACCTTTCCCAAAACTTCGAAGTTGACCCGCTGGCGGGCATTACGGGCACGCTAGCAAAAGTGGAAAACCACCGGTGAGGAATTGTGGATTCAGGTGCTAGTCAGACCAATTCCCAGATGACTGGCAAAACGCCGCTGATCGATATATCAATAACATAAGAAACGGACGAATGTTCTCCTTGCCAGGATTCGGTGGCAGCATGCAATGGTTAATCGGCGTACTTGGCGCGTTATGGCAACCGCCAGAGCAGGGAGTTGGGCAATCAACCAAAATCGAGCTGTCAGACCGCGATAAAACTCGCATTTCTGAAGCAGAAAAAAAGGCGACCAAGCTCGGATATGAAGTAAAGATTCGCTTGGTTTATATGGGCGAAAGTCAGACAAATGCCAAGCTTCGTATGCAGGCGCTTGTCGGTACATTTAAGCAGTTCAATTCGACAAATCTCAACGGATTTCACGCCGTCAAGGGCGCGTTTGGTAAAGAATTTATTGATAAATATCGCAAGCGCTCGTTCATCGGCGACGGTTTTCATCTTAAATATAGAAGAATTGGCGTCAGTTTTTCACTTGCCACACACCAACGTTGAAACGCCAAATATAGTTTGGGCGAGCTCCAAAACCGCAGAACCGCCATCCAAATTGCCAGTCTTAACCGGCGAAGACGTCAACGATGACCAAATTTCCGCCTTTGGCGTCACCAACTTCCGCGGGATCAGCCACCAATTCGGCATGTTGCGCTATGACCGCTCGCGCCACGTTTACATAATCGGGCAAACGGGCGCCGGAAAAAGTGGACTATTAGAGCTCTTCGCCTTAAGCGACATTTTCCATAATCAAGGATATGCTATCATCGACCCGCACGGCGACTTCGCAATCAACAACATGAAATTTATCCCCGGCAGCCGATTGAACGACGTGATCTATTTTAATCCAGCCGACACCGCATATCCTCTGGGATTCAACCCACTGGAAGTCACGAACCCGAACCAAAAAACCAACATCTCATCAGAGATCATCGGCGTTTTGAAGCGCATTTTCGGCGATTCGTGGGGACCGCGACTTGAGTATATTTTGCGGTACACTATTTTAGCTTTGCTGGATCGACCAGAAGCGACGATGCTCGACATTACTCGCATGCTAACAGATAAGGAATTCCGAAAAGAAACGCTGACTTATTGCCAAGACACCGTGGTTTTGCAATTCTGGAATGTTGAATTTGCCAGCTGGAATGACAAGTTTGTCGCCGAGGCAATCGCGCCAGTCTTAAATAAAGTCGGAGCTTTCACCGCCAATCCAATCATCCGCAATATTATCGGACAGCCAAAATCCACGTTCAATATTCGCCAGATTATGGACGAAGGAAAGATTCTAATCGTCAATCTGTCCAAAGGTCTTATCGGTGAAGATAATGCCGCCATCCTCGGTTCGTTTTTGGTCACAAAAATCCAGCTTGCTGCCATGTCTCGAAGCGACATTCCTGACGTCCGCGACCGCCGCCCATTCTATCTTTACGTCGACGAGTTCCAGAACTTCGCCACCGATTCGTTTGCAACCATTCTGTCTGAGGCTCGAAAATATGGCCTTAATTTGACCGTTGCCAACCAGTACATTTCCCAGATGAGCGACACGGTTCGCGATGCGGTTTTCGGTAACGTCGGCACCATGATTTCTTTCCGAGTTTCTGCTGACGATGCACCGATTCTTGCCAAGCAATTCGAGCCGAATTTCGAGGCAATCGACCTACTTCAAATGCACAATCGTAATTTTGTTGTCAATATGGTTATTGGTGGTGAAAAAACTCCTGCGTTTTCTGCTCGCACACTGGAACTTCCGCCAAGCCAAGCCGACAACACGCCGCACATTATTGAACATTCGCGTCGCATGTATTCACGAAACAGGGAAGATGTCGAGAAGGAAATTGATGTCGCAATAAAGCCTGTTCGCAACCAAAAAAAGCAACCAGCCAAACCTCAACCACAGCCCGCAAACAACGCTCCAGCGGTCAATAGTCAACCGGAAAAGCAGCAACCAGTAGCAAACGACGGCGAAGTTGTTCTGCAAATTCGCGGTAACAATAACACACCTACAGAAACCGCAATTAGCACAGTTACGCCGCTAGCTTCAGCCACACCAAAAAGACGACGCCGACGACGAAAAAAGAGCACTACCGCCGACTAAAAAAACTATTCGTATCGCCACTGACGCATATCGGAATTGTAAACATCGGTAATCCGCGGAGAGACCAGCGTAGAAGTCGGTCCAGATGGCACCGATATGGCGTTTTTGTTTAGTCAGGAAGGTGAGTAATTTCTGGTTTTGATATCGTAGGTTTTTTGGCAATGGCTGACTAGTCACAACCTCAGCTTGCGGCGTAGACATCACAAAACCCCACTCGCCAAATGACGGCACATTAACCGAAAACGCCGTCACATGTCGCCCCTGGATGAGCAGACTTTGACGGTGTTTGCCACCATATAAAAAAAGCGTGCGGAGAGAAAAAAGATGACGTCGCCTGCGTCACCATAACGCCACGCTCCGTTAAAATATTGCCGATTTGACGATATAATTGCTCGGAATACAACTTGGCTAATTTTTCATTCGACGGATCCACCAGATCAATCAACACAACATCATATTTATCCTTGGTAGAAAAGGCGAATTGGAAAGCGTCTTGATTGACAATAGAAACGCGCGGATCATGCAGGGAACGCTGATTTATATCGGTGAGAAGATGATTAGTTTTCGCCAGATTAGTCATCACCTCATCGATATCAACCAACGTAATATGCTCAACGCTGGGATATTTCAAAACATCCCGAGCTAGAAGGCCGTCGCCACCGCCCATAATCAGCACACGCTTCGGATTGGCGACTGAAGACAGAGCGGAAGCAGACAGTGTTTCATGATAACGCGCTTCGTCAAGGCTGGAAAACTGCAAATTGCGATTCAAAAACAACCTCGTGTCATTTTTATATCTAGTCAGGACAATTTTCTGATACGGCGTCTGCTGCTGCCACATCACAGGATCTTTATACGTTCGTTTGTCAATTCCGTGCTCAATTTCCGTCGCAAAAATGAAGAACCCCAAAAGCAACATTGTTGCAATAACGCTAATTGTCATCACGATTTTCGACGCTTTCATTTGCTTAAGAATCAGAACCGCAACGCCAATATTCAGCGCCGCCACCAGATACGCGCTGCGCATCAAACCAAGATACGGAAGCATAACGAGCGGGAATAATAGCGACGCAATTAACGCCCCGAAATAATCGAGCGCTAAAATCTTACTAAACAATTTCACCGAAGACTTGCGCCCGAACTCCTGAAACATTTTCATTAAAAGCGGAATTTCCAGCCCGATACAAATACCAATCGCCAAACTTATGACAGCAAAAATTAGCCAATGCGAACGCGTAAAAACGAATCCCAAATACATCAGCATCACCGAATTTCCGCCAATTAATCCCAGAATAATTTCGTTCGTTGCGAAGCTGGTTGCTGGATGAAGCTTGATGTAATTGACCAGCAGCGAGCCAATTCCCATACCGAACAGCGTCACACCCGTCGCCAAACTGAAACTCAAAATCGAATCGCCCACCAGATATGACGCAGCCGCACCTAAAATCAGCTCGTAAATAATTCCGCCAATTGCTACCAAAATTGCCGCCGCGAATAAAGCAATTTGCTCCCGTTTTTTTCGTACTTGATCGTGACATTATAACTCCTTTTATTTGCCAAGCCCGCCGCTACTGCCACCGTAAACACTGCGCGATCCGCCGTGACCTCCGCCATTACTGCTGTCAGAATTGTTGTCAAAGATGAACACAAACAAAATAATAGCGATAAATATGGCAATGACTATAATCGTCGTCCAGTCAATCGGCTTAATGGTTCTGCCGAACATTTCCTTTTGCTCTTTGTCGCTCAACTGAATCTTACGATAAGCGTCGTACTCGCGGTTATTATACTTCTCAATTGTTATCAGCTGACGGTTTTTCGGCGCGCCAGTATCCCTCAAAGTAGCATATGCCATCAGTTCTTTCGGGAAAACTTGATACGTGTTTTTACCCTTGATGTTCATAATTTCACCAATTCCAACCTCGTCAACCACCACAACGTGATCCTTGCCGTCCTGTTCAGAAACGGTGAATGATTGACTCTTTTCCAATTGCGTTGGATCAATTGCCTGAGTAAAACGAATCGGCTCATACAGAGAAACGGTTTGATCGCTGTGATCATATTCCACCCAGCTATCATAATCAGCCAGCCCGGTAATCTCCCACTCTTCCCAGTAGTAAAATCGCTTATCTTTTTTATCCCATTCGCGAAAAAGCAAACAACCAACAACTCGTAAATTAGTTTTCTTTCCAGTCAATATTTGGTTGATTTTAAGTCGCGCCTTGGTTCGTTTCATATTACAATGTCATCTCTTTCATAATTATATTTTTCGCGCCCAACACCCGTGCAACCAACTCTTTTATTTGTTGCAATTTATCATCATCCAGCATTTTACAAGTTGTCATCGCTATATACGCCACGCCGCTTTCTGGCCACGTATGAATCGCGATATGCGACTCCGACAAAAGCAGGGCAGCACTGATTCCTTGCGGGGAAAATTGATGCGTTACCGATTCCAGATGATGTAAGCCCGCCAATTCCGTAACATTTCTTAACATTTTCTGCAGCTCATCCGCGTCATTAAGCAAAGCAGAATCAACTTCGCTCACTTTTATGGTTATAGATTGGACCGCGGACGCATGCATATTATAGTAATTATATCACCTCTAGGGCGTCAGGAATAAAGGTGAAACGCGGCCCTTAGGGAATATCGGTATTTAGATTATTGGGGCATTGCGACCAAATAATACAGAAAAAATTCCCGAATCCCATTACCGGGATTTAAGTGGGGATTCTTCTGAAACATCCCCCAGAGGATAAACCTCTTAAGGGAAGGGATATTAATAACTCCACTATAGCAAACAATCCTCAAGATATCAATGATTAACAAACCAGGAGCGTATTATAAATGCTATAATGACAGTAAATCATTTAACCTTGCAGGAGAAGACGGATGGAAAAAGCAAAGAAGGATCGCAATAATGCTAATATCTATAGCGTTATCGACAAACACTACAGGAAAAAATCTCAAAGAGAAGCTGTAGAAGCAATTTGGACTGCTGGGGCTACTGGCTTATCTCTTACAATTTTTGGGGTTGGTCTTTGTGTGCTCATTATGTTTATAATGCTTGTGACAGACAAACTAGATAGTGAGTTTTTTGCGAAGTACTTCTTTCTAGCTATAGCCCTTGTTTGTGTTTACTATTTACCATCCCGCGGAATGCGACGCATAGACGATACGGCAAAGATGTCAGCTTGGACGAGTTTGTTTTTGTCGATTATCGGCACAGTATCTGTCTTGGGGATTTGGCAGCTCATAGTATGTATAAAAGCTGTTAGTAAGCTTAAAGACTACAAACCGCTAAATCAAGATAAGTTAAGCGCAAAAGATATGATTATACAGAACAACGCAATTTCTGACATAATTAAGAAAACGCTAATCATGCTGGCTATAATCGTAGGAATCTTCATAATCATGGGAGTGTTGAGCGAGTTGGGAAAACCCAAATCCAATACAACTACAGAATATAGCTCATCGACTTTTAATACTGTATACGGAGACGGTCAATTCAGCGTAAAACTATCTGAAAACGCATCACTAAACACGGAAACTTTAGCCGCCATTAATAGCCGATTATCTGCCAACGGAGTCAGTGTTTCTGGCAATCTATACCAAGATTCACCGTTCAACGGTTATGCTAATATCCAAGCGGGTTGTATCAAGTATTCGTTTGCTGGAAACATCGAAACGTCCCTAGCAAGTAATGATAGCGTGAAAGACGCTCTTGACGGGATGAAGAGTGAAAATACATCAAAAGGATTCTTAGTAGAGGAGACTGCGCGTAATTACAGCCAGAACGGAGACGTTTATAGTGGCGTTCTTGATACTGTAGCGATTAAGGAGAACACTAAGATATTTGCTCGTCAAAAAGTATCGGTTAAGGGAAACGATATGTGTATGTTGGCAGTAGTGGCATACGATACTAATATGCTTAATCATGTATACGACGACGTAAACAACTCTTTTGTCTACAAGTGGTAATAATTGACTTCTCACCCCTGTTATGCTACAATGCAAGCATGAAAAAAGCCGTAATCATCACTGTTATTCTGGCGTTTGTAGTGGGTGGTGGTGTGTTATGGAAAATTATAGAAAACCGCTTAGCTGCTAAAGCAGCTTACCTAGAAGCCAAAGCAACTGAAGGGCAAGCATACAATAAAGGATTTACACCTTCTAAATATGACGTTGGTCCACCAGATGCGCAGGAAATTCTGGAACTGGTGAATCAGGAACGAGAAAGGGTTGGCGTTAAGCCATTAGTAATGGATACCCGCATGAACGCCAGTGCCCAAGAAAAGGCAGATGATATGATGAACCGTAATTATCGAGATCATGTATCACCCGAAGGAGTACATGGCTATGAATTAGTGTTTAAGTATGTAGTCAATGAATGTAAATATGCAAGTGAAAATATTTCCTGGGGAACAGGCGGTAAAGCGGGGACATCCAAGGAAGTATTTAACGCGTGGATGAATTCAGAACCACACCGTAAAGCCCTGCAAGATCCTAAATACACCAAAACTGGTGTAGGTGTAAACAAAAGATATTGCCGTCCAACACTTCTGTGAGCTCAACCAGTGGTTAGTATATAGCACAAACCCCAAATCTCCTTATTAATAAGGAGATTTTTTCTTATGCAAGGAAATGAATCATATCGTCAGTACCTTCAATATCACGCAAACAATCACCCGTCAGCAACCAAACGAGCAGAAGCTCAAGCCCTACTAAATGTTACTGGAGATGACGGTGGACTTAACGGTTACTTCCTGATGAGTCAAAAAAACAGGCCTACCGCCTGAATCTTTTGCAGAAACATTTTAGCTAATGCTTTATTTTAACCTGTAGTGTTATATTGAAGTACCGAAACGGTACAACATGAGTATATACAACCAGAGCAATATTGTAAACCCCAAAAGTAAGAGATATACTGAAAATAATTAAACAAGGATATTACAATGAAACAATCATATTCTATAGGTCTAGACATCGGCACGGGTAGCGTAGGATGGGCAGTCATCAACGAAGATTTCAGTCTGCGCAGACATAAACATCAGAACATGTGGGGAGCAAATTTATTTAATGAAGCCCAAAAGGCTGAGCTAAGACGCTCATTCCGCTCATCACGTAGAAGGCTCGCCAGAAGAAAGCGGCGTATTACATTATTGCAACAAATATTCAATAATGAAATCTGCAACGTCGATCCTAATTTCTATCTACGCCTGACAGAATCCATGCTCTATATAGATGACAAAAGCTCGTCCTTAGATCTTGACGCCAACATATTATTCTCGGATCACACATTTACAGATAAGACGTATAGGGAAAAATATCCGACAATTTACCACTTGCGCAGCGAACTATTTCACAACCCAGAAAAACAAGATATTCGCTTAATTTATTTGGCATTACATCACATTATTAAATATCGCGGCAATTTCTTGATCGAAGGAGGAGTAGACGGCGTAATTTCGTCATTCGATAGCCAAAACTTGCAAAAATTTATGGAGTTTATTGGGGCTGGAGATAAAGAAGCTAAGCAGATTAAGTCCATCTTGCTGAATCAATCTCAAACGCGAAGTGCTCGAAAATCAAATATAATTCAGCTACTACAACCTTCTGCTGACAATAAAAGCATTATAAGCGAAGCTGTCGGTGCAGCAATTGGACTAAAATGGAATGCAGAGAAATTATTTGACGACAAATCCCTTGAAATAAAAGGAGAGTTTTCTGATAAGAATTACGAAGATCAGCGAGACGACATAGCCGCAGCAATCGGCGACGATCGATATGAGTTGATAGAAACCTTAGAATCGGTCTATCAGTGGACAATTTTCAGTCAGTTTATCAGGAAAGATAGCTGCCTGTCTGATATCATGATCGAAAAGTATGACGCTTACCGCCAGGATTTATCAGACCTCAAAGGGCTATTCCGAGATTTTCTCTCTGAAAAAGAATATAAATCGTTTTTTCACGGGGATGCCTCAAAATTTGATTTATACAACAAACACAAGATCGATACAGACGATCTATATAAATCAATTAAAAAGCACTTAGGCGAATCGGCTAAAGATGATGTGCGATATCAAAGATTTGAAAAACGAGCAGAATTGGGTGAATTTTTATCCAGACAGCGAATACGCGACAATGGCGCCATACCACACCAAATTCATCAATACGAGCTTGAGAAAATTATCGACAACCAAGCAGCTCATTATTCATTCTTGGCGCAAAATCGTGATAAGATTATTAGCATTTTCACATTTAAATTACCGTATTACATCGGACCATTAAAAACGGGTGGCGATTTTGCCTGGTCAATCAAAAAGAAAGACGGCGTAATTTATCCGTGGAATTTTAATGAAATCATAGATGACGAAGCTTCAGCTGAAAAATTTATCGAGCGAATGCGCAACAAGTGTACATATTTACCAGATAAAGATGTACTTCAAAAATTCATTACTTTATCAAGAATATGAGTGCCGAAATGAACTAAAAAAATGTAACAGTTAACGGAAAAAGGTTAAGTCCAGATATCCAAAATCGCATAATTGACGAGCTATTCACGAAAGAGTATTCCATTAACTATAAAAAACTTGCAAAATACCTTTACGATAATCAAATATACGACACTAGTTGCTAGTTATTTCCGGAACAGCCGACGATAAATCTTTCATGTCGTCACGAAAATCGTACATAGACTTCACTAATAAAATTGGGATTGAAATTACACCAGAAAACAAAGCAGCAATTGAGAAGTAATAAAATGGATAACTCCTGTTCGAAGACAAGAAAAATCCTGTCAAAAACTACAAAAATATAGTGACATTTTTAGCAAAGACCAAATCGATAGATTTTGAAGCTAAAACCATACAGGCTGGGAAGGTTATCTGGCGAGCTACTTGACGGAATTACAGCACACACCCGTTATGGGAAAATGACAGTTATTGAAGTAATGCGTCAATGCTCTGACAATTTTATGCAAATTATCCAAAGTGACCGATATGAATTCAAAAAAATTATAGAAGACGCTCTTTTGGAAGATGCCACCCCAGAAATCACTTATGATGATATTAAAAATCTCGCAGCATCTCCGGGAATTAAAGCGCGCCCTCTGTGAAGCATTCGGATTATAGATGAGATTGTCGATACGATCGGCTATGGTCCAAAAATGATTAGCATTGAAATGGCGAGAAGTGAAGAGGATAAAGTCAGAACAAAAAATCGATATTCTCAACTGGAAAAAATGTATAAAGAATTATACGGAAGAGAATATAATAAATCCGATATAAAGCCTCAACTAGAAAATTATAAAGATTGCCTTGATAAGAAAAAATATTACCTGTACTTCTTGCAAAATGGCAAATCCGCATACTCAGGTAAAAACTAGGGCGATTGAAAAGCGGACTTAAAGATTGCGAAATCGATCATATTTTTACCGCGTTCATTGACAAAGGACGACTCTCTGGACAACTACAGTCTTGGTATTGCGAGAAGAAAACCAGCTAAAAAGCTTGATGACTATCCAATATCGCCCGACGTTCAAAAAAAGATGTTGCCAATCTGGATGTCTTTAAAAAACACCAAATTTATGTCACAGCTCAAGTTCCAGCGATTAACTAGCCAAAAACAGCTGTCAGACGACCAGATCTATGGCTTCATTAATCGCCAATTAGTTGAGACACGACAAATTACCAAGCACCTGGCTAGAATGCTAACCGAAAAATACAAAGACTCATCAACAGAGGTGTTTACTATTCGCGCTGGCATGAGTTCCGAATATCGCCGCATCCACGACTTACCAAAATGCCGCGAAGTAAATGACCTCCACCACGCGAAAGATGCCTACTTAGCAGCAACTCTAGCCCAATATGTAAAAGTTCGCTATCCAAAGCTTGACAAAGAGTTTATCTACGGAGAATATAAAGAATTTAAATCCGACAAAAAGAAAAATAACAGAGAATACGGCAGCTTTATTTTTATCGTCAATGAAATATGATTTTACCAACACAAGTACTGGTGAAATTGTCTGGCAGGGTAAATCATCCTGTGAAATCATTGATAAAACGATGAAATACAATGACTGCTTGATTACGAAAAAAACCGAAATTGGAGATAATCAATTCTATGATCAAACCGTCTACAGTAAAAACTCAGGCAAGAAGATGATAGCAAGAAAAAGCTCACCTACCAGTCAACAGGTAGCGGTGGATATTCTGGCAAAAAGCAGCTTACTTTGCGGTGATCAATTATTTAAAGCCTTCAGGCAAAAAAGAATCTCCCGTAACTGAAATAGTCAGCATTCCGGCACAAATATACACCCTAGAGAAGACTCACCCAGGATCGATAGATAAATATATCCAAGATAATTATAAAGATGCCGTAGTACTTCTACCAAAAGTACCAATCAACCAAAAAATTGAGCATGACGGCAACGAGCAATTTATAGTTGGTAGTAGCGAAGTTACTAACGCCAAGCAATTAAAACTTCCTTATGATATCGAATATGCCATTTGCAATAGCACTAAAGCGCGGAGTTCCGCGTTACAATTTCAGAAGAACAAGCCGACGAAGATGATAAATTACGTGACAAGCGCAATAGACAAATCGAAAAAAGGAATAAGGTTATTGATGGAATAAATCGCTTTTGGAAAGTTTATTCTGATAAGCTCGCTAATCAATATCAACAATTCGGAGAGGCGGGGAACAATGCTCGCAATGCGGCGCCGGAATATGACAAATTATCAATAGACGATAAAATAGAGGTTATTAAACTAGTTCTGGTGGCTACGAGCGCTGGATCTGGTCGCGTAGATATGAAAGGTAGCGAGAAGAATCCTAAATTTCCAGAGTTAGGTTTACCAAATTCATTTGGTCGTATGTCAGGAAAGACTATAAACCCTCTCAATGTTACCTTCGTCTATGAGTCTATAACTGGTCTACACTGTCGAAAGATAAACGGAAAATCATTAGGACATAAGCGTTAAGATATGTCTTGGCGAACTGTAATCGTCAAAAATCGCTGTAAATTAAGCTATAAAAATGATTATATGCTTATTACTAACGACGGCAATGAAAAACGCTTCATATAAGTGAAATTGGCACTTTAATAGTGAAAATACCGCCGTTAATCTGACGGCTTATCTACTGTGCGAATTATCTCGCTATAAAGTCAAAGTGATATTCTGCGATCATCAGCGTAATCCGTATGGAGAGATAATTCCTTATTACGGATCTCACAACGCAAGCAAACAGATGTCAAAGCAAAGCCAGTGGTCACAATCGGCCAAAAACAGTTTATGGAAAACAATCGTCACTCAAAAGATAATTAAGCAAGCCCAGACGATCTATAGAGAAACTGGCAATAGTTCCGCTTGCGAAGCACTAATGAACTTCGCCGCGAACGTGTCTCCCGGAGATCTCACCAACAGGGAAGCCCATGCGGCCAAGCTCTACTTCAAAGAATTGTTTGGTTCAAAATTTTCACGAGACAGCTCTAATGATATAAATGCGGCATTAAATTATGGCTACGCTATTCTTTTGTCTGCCTTCAATCGAGAGATCACAGCGGCTGGATATTCAACAACTATAGGCGTCAATCACTGTAATGAATACAACCCGTTCAATCTTACTTGCGACCTCATGGAGTCGTTCAGACCTATAGTCGACAGCGAAGTTTACAAATGCCGCAATTTTGCATTTGACGACTTCTTTAAGAGTAGGCTGATTGAAATTCTTAACCATAAAGTTGTTATCCTCGGCAAAGAACAGTTTCTATCAAACGCTATCAGTATCTACGTGAAGCTATTTTTCAGGACAATGGAAACAGGAGACGACGAGCTACCTGAATATGAATTAATATAACTATGAGAGTACGCTATATGAGAATGATTATATTCTTCGACTTACCAATGACCAATGCTAACGAGCGCAAAACATACACCACTTTTTCGCAAAAGACTCACCCAAGAAGGATTTGTTATGATGCAACAATCCGTCTACACTAAATTGGTACTCAATTCCACAAATGAAAAATCAACTCACGACAGAATCAAAAAAATAATAGCAGAAAACGGCATAGTTCAATTATTGACCGTAACCGAAAACCAATTCGCATCGATGGAATATCTAGCTGGAAGATATGATGAATTATCAATTCAAAATACAGACAGGACAGTAATTTTAAGAGAGTTAAAGTTTCAGGATTCGACAATGCAGTATCGATACCAGAGAATGGGGGAATTGCGACACTAGCCATCCACAATGATTTGTTTTTAGATTATAGAAAATATACTTGATACATACACAGAGAAGAGAATAATCGCATTGTAATTTGTGATGATAACTGTAACCCGCTAGACATAACAAAAGACTCGCTAATAATTGCTGACATATACTCATACGACTTATCCAGCCGAACTATTACTGCGGCGTTATATAAAAACATTCAGGACAACAGCGACATAGATCAGACAAAGATAGAGCAAATAGAGTCGAGTATATTTGATATCCTTGATAATATAAATATCGATTTCTCACAAAAATTTGAGTTACCAATCAACCATTTCCATAAATGACATCTTAAAGATGGCGCATGTGGGATTGGAGGTAAATTTAAGGAATAACTATATTGATAGACTTTATGGTATTATAGACTCAGCGCAACAATTATTATCAAAACAGCTAGTAGTTTTGGTCAATCAGCGCCAACTATTATCACATAGCGAGTTGCGGGCTCTTTTACAATACGTAGAAGATAATCATTTTTCAGTACTTTTTATTGAAAAATCTGTAAAGACAAGTTAGACAGCGAAGGACTTTTGTCCATAGATGACGATTTTTATGATTTTAGTACTAATTCACGATAATACCAGGTAAGCGCTACTGCGTTTACCTCTGTAAAACCGCGCACATGAGGTTTTACAGTAGTGTTATATTGAATAGTACTGAAATGCAGCTCAGACTGTACATAGTGTATATTATAGTACTGAAAACAATCTTATCGAAACACTGTTTACAGTAGTGTTATATTGAATAGTACTGAAATACAGCCGCAGAGCCGAACTATACATGCAGTTTTACAGTAGTGTATATATTGAATAGTACTGAAATCAGCTGCTACAATAAGAACATAGCCAAGTTTTTACAGTAGTGTTATATTGAATAGTACTGAAATTTAAGCCACCTTTGCTGATTGGCACGATGGTTTTACAGTAGTGTTATATTGAATAGTACTGAAATCGCAGTCTGACTTCTGCTAGTCTTCGGTCGGTTTTACAGTAGTGTTATATTGAATAGTACTGAAATACGGAAAAGAGCCTCACAGGACAGACCGCGGGTTTTTACAGTAGTGTTATATTGAATAGTACTGAAATACTAATTGGCATTTCTACATAAAAAGTCAAGTTTTACAGTAGTGTTATATTGAATAGTACTGAAATCCAAGGAGCGCTACTTTGAGCGCGGACTAGAGTTTTACAGTAGTGTTATATTGAATAGTACTGAAATTCATAGAAGCAGTGCCGCAGACGAAGAACAGTTTTACAGTAGTGTTATATTGAATAGTACTGAAATATACATTTACTCCTCTCCATTATTTTTTCTTAGTTTTTACAGTAGTGTTATATTGAATAGTACTGAAATCCGACATTGACGTCGGTGATGTAGCTCATGGTTTTACAGTAGTGTTATATTGAATAGTACTGAAATCTTCCGAGGATATTTGTGTCATTATGCTCTGTTTTACAGTAGTGTTATATTGAATAGTACTGAAATTTCGAAGCTAGAGCTGGAGTTTGTGCCTAGTTTTTACAGTAGTGTTATATTGAATAGTACTGAAGTGTAAGAAATCGACGACGGCCGTGAATAAGGTTTTTATAGTAGTGTTATATTGAATAGTACTGAAATATCGGAAATGTCTGATAGAATGTTTTTCGTTGTTTTACAGTAGTGTTATATTGAATAGTACTGAAATCAATCATACAGAGGTAGTCGCTTCCTGTGTGTTTTACAGTAGTGTTATATTGAATAGTACTGAAATTCGAAGTCGCCCGTGCGCTATGGGTTGTTGGTTTTACAGTAGTGTTATATTGAATAGTACTGAAATTCGATTGGTTGCGTGGTGTGTTTTTCCATTGTTTTACAGTAGTGTTATATTGAATAGTACTGAAATAGAATGACTTCGCACTCGATGAAGAAGATAGTTTTACAGTAGTGTTATATTGAATAGTACTGAAATTGTAACCATATTAACTCCTTAATTTTTACGAGTTTTACAGTAGTGTTATATTGAATAGTACTGAAATTTACGAAGCAGAAATTGAACAAACTGTAATGTTTTACAGTAGTGTTATATTATTATCTAAATTGTTAGGGAACTATAACTCAAGGCGATATTATTGATTTTTCAATGACGGTTGTAGTAATATGGCAATGTAAGGCAGCAGCGCCCTCCCTATGTTAGGGCAAGCGGGCTGTCTTATTTTATTTTGACTGATGTATTTACCCTTAAACACCACCAAAACTGTATAAATGTCTAAATTATTAGGAACTATAACCAAAGACAATATTAATAACAACCATTTATTGATTTTTTTATGATGGTCGTGGTAATATGTCAACATAAGGTGTATGCGCGCCCCGGGTCCGGTCTCGGAAAGCGGTGCACCTTATTTTTATTGTATATTTAAGCATATTGCGAAAATCTAATAAATAGTGATAAACTGCAAACGCATGGTTTAAGCATCCATGTATCCTTTCCGCCCTCTGAAAATGAGGGCGAGTTTTATTTATGTGCAACGACGCCATATGGTAAATTATCATTTTCAGGATAAATTTTACATAAAATGCATGCAAAATGATTACATTATGAATGCAACTTTGCTATAATAGAAGCACTCAGGCGAGGCACATTAACAATTAGAGGATACGCCATATTATAATGAATCGCAAACCCGAAAAGATAATAAAAATATAAACTAAATGCCTCGCTTGGCGCTAAGGTCCTCTAAAAAGAAAGGAAAGGCTATGCCAATAGTAAATCGAATTGTAAAAAAGAATGGCAAGATTATCAAGTCTAAGGTTGAGATACCTACGCCAGTTTATAATGTACGAATTAAACAGGAAGTGTACGAACGCTTAGTTGTGTTAGCTGCAGAGAACGGTCGCAGCATAACTGGTGAGATAAACTACCGCCTTGAGCAATCGCTTAAAAAGTAGTATTATGTCTGTACAGTTGTGATTTGCAGCTGACATTGTATGAAGAATACCGCTCAAACGAGCGGTATTTTATTTAGTATTTCTTATAGCAATCTAACTTTGTGTCTTTTTCAACCACATATGCAGCATTGAAATGAACTCGTGGAATGACTACTTGATATTTTTTTGTAGAATTTGCCGGGACTTTATCGAATGAGTATTCTTTAGTAATTGTAGAATTCGTTTTATCTGATGGCTGTAGAGTGATTTTACATGTTACATTCATATCTTTGTCTGATGAGTTTGTTAGCTCGAAATTAGTAACCATATTAGCGACGTCGTATTGTTCTGCGAGCGCGGAAGCCGTGCCTGTTATTTTCCCAGATTGAGAGTCTAGAGCTTGCATTAAAGCACCTGCTATGAGCATAGCCAAAAGTGCAAGACCGATAATTTTAGGTATCATTTTTACACCTTTAGGCTGATATTTCCAGTTTAGATCTTGTGAGAGTTTCTTATATCTCTTGTTGTAAGTTTTTTGGTCGAGCGTTCCGTTGTCGAGCTGCTTTCTTAATTCTCGCAGCTTGTCGGCGTCCTCTTGCGACAGCTTTTTAATAATTTTTTCGTCCATTTATACATTCCTCTTTGAAATTTAATTTAATGATTATACATTACCACATCCTGCCCGAAAAGTCCCTATGCTCACGATAAAAGCTCAAAATTATAAGCGACATAGATCAAGACACCGTCTTTAACATATGGTAAACTAATCTTATGGAAGCGCTTATATTTATAGTAGTAGCCGCAATTATTTTTCTGGTAATTAAAGCAAGGCAGGGGACTGACAGCGACACAAGCTCAATTAAAACCCCAATAAAGAAAGAATATGTATACATTAAAAATCTTGCGCAATGACGCCAAGTGAATTATCGTTTTATAAAACTCTGCACGAAGCAGTAAACGGATGTGTAATTATACCTCAGGCTCATTTAAGCATGTTTTTGGATCATGAGATAAAAGGACAAAGCTGGAAGGCGGCTTTCGCGAGAATAAATGGCAAATCTGTAGATTTTCTAATTTGCACCAATGATATGAAGCCGCTCATAGCTATTGAGCTTGATGATAGTACTCACAATCAGCCCGATCGAAAAACGCGCGACGATTTTGTCAATTCAATCATAGCCAATACTAATATGCCCCTACTGCGATTTAAGGCGGGCGAATGGAACAGTGAAATAATTAAGCACAGAATCACCCAAGCTCTTTCGCAAAACTAGCAATTAAAGAACAATAGAACAAAATACGAACTAATTATTAGTCATTTTTAAGCATACATAAAGCCAAATCGGCTGAGTATTTATATTGATAAATTTTGCGCGATACAAACATAAATTATAAATACGAGCCAATGCAGATAAATCAATACACAACATAAAACGCACCAAGCCAGTAAATAGGGCGGTTTATAAAACAATAAATGACAAGCAGGTTGATTTGGTGAAAATGAGATAAATTTATCGCGAAGAAAGACGATGGAATAGTCGTGTTTTAGATATAGTTTTAATGTCGCACAATGTATCTTTTACGCAATAATAAATGCTATACAAAGATGAATATACATATGTCTATATATATCTGATAACACCTTATAAAACGAACTTTTTTTCTAGTAATTCGGCTAGGGATTCTCACCGTGTACAACCCCATAAAACATACCGTCTTTTTATAAAAATATACACCAACAAAATACGAACTTAAAAATATTTTTAATTCCAGCACTACACATACTGGAGTGCTACATTGATATTTTTACATCAATATAAACTCTGGTATGCACGCCGTAAGCTCGTTAAGTTTTTCCACAACGCATTTTTATATTATTTGACATTTTTATATTTTTATTGCCCTACTCCCCCTAGCTTATCATTTTGCGATTATTTGACTTTTGCATATTTTTTTATATTGTTATATATATTTTCACACCATACAGAAAGAGAACAAAAAGAGAACTTACTCTATCCAGAAGAGAAGTTGACCACCCTACTTATAGAACGACCTCTGATCTACCCTGACGTCTATATACCCTGGCTTTGCGCCGTTATTATCCAAATAATTCAAAGTAGCTATCACCTGTTTAACCTGAGCTTGAGCAGACCTATCCACCGTCATACGGATCTGAGCTTCCCTGCCCTCGACCTTAAACCAGACTTGGCGTACAGTATTGGCTGGCAGAATAACCTCTGAAACATCCATTTTGTGTTGCGAAAATTCAGACACGGCTTGACCAAGGAAGCTCAAGAATTGACGATTGATAACTTCTTGACCACCTCTAGTCGGTAGGCCACTCTCATCACGAACAGCAACCGTAGGCGCGGCAAAATAATTCTGTTCAAAAGTAACACCACTATCATCAACAAAATAAATCTTATCCCCGGAAGACCACTGAGCCACCGGCTGCCTAAACGTCAGCTTAACGGCTGATCGCGCTAGAAAAATCTCCTCCACGCGAATATTTTTTTACCTCAGGAGCTTTCTGCAAAAAGAATTGCTTTAGGTCATTATTATTGAGGAAAAACCGAAATCTCTCCGCTGGATGGGCGCTGTAATATTCATTAAGAACGCTCACGTATTTATTAGCGTTGCTGGAACTTTTTGCGTCGGGAGTTTGGATTGAAATATTGATTGTCAATTGAAACAAAAGGAATATCACAATAAGCAGACTTACCGCAGTCGCAAGCATTTTCCGCATTACACGGCGGCGTTTCTTCACCAATTCGTGCGTCTCAAGTCTCTCAGAAGTCTCCAAAGGAGAGGATGTTTGGCGGCTATTAAGCGTCCTGTTCCGACGATACGATTGGGCAGGCAAATCCTCGTAATTCTCAGTCCGACGACGCGCCGCGATTTCTCGACGACTTAGATTCTCGTCCGATTTTTTCTTAGAGAAGGGGAATTTCACTTTCGCCTACCCTGCCTTCGCGCTGTAGTAAGAATAATCTTCGCCATATCTTTAGCCGCGTTTGGCTTGGCAAATTTACCGAAGTTATCGCCCAGACCTTTAAGAATTTTCTGAGATTTTAATACACCAATTATTTTTCGTGCCAAGATTTGGTTGTCCTTATCTAGCTCGTCTTCGAAACTATCAACGCCGCCAATGCGTCCTGGTAAACTTTAGCGTTTTTTTCAATTGATGCCCACCTGTCAAATGACCGTTGGGGATGATGATTGTTGGTTTATGTAGCGCCGCCAATTCCAGAAGAGTAGTCGCCCCTGCCCTGGTCACGACTATATCCGCCGCCGCCAAAACTTCCGCCATTCCGTTGTGAACAAACGCCTGCAATCGCCAGCTCTCCCGCTCGTCGGTTTGCTTGAGAATTTCTTCATATTGCTGATTTCCCGATATCAAAAATACCGAAGCCTCAGAAAGCAGGTTTTCCCTAATTGCTACAATCGCGGAATTAATTCGCCCGGCTCCGAGTCCACCGCCAGTAATAACAACTAGCGGTTTATTGACATTAAAGCCTAATTTTTCCTTCAATTCTTTCCTCTCAGCCTCAGAATATGGATGGAATTCTGGCGCAACTGGAATACCAACATATGAAGCTTTTTCCGGTGGATAATTGTAATATTCAAGCGGCGCACCCGTGCTGATAGCTTTTGCGAAGGGACTCAGTAAACGATTCGTCAAACCTGGATGTGCGTCAGAATCATGCAAAACCAACGGAATTCTTAATAGTCGAGCCGCATAGCCAACCGGCAAACAAACATATCCGCCCTTAATGAAAATAACGTCTGGACGCCACTTCATAAGCTTAAATAAACTCTGAAAAAATCCAACCATCACCTTAAAACCGTCACGCAAATTTGGGAATAAAATTGACGGATGTAGATGAAATGAGATACTTTTTCCGTGATATCGGCGTAATTTTCCAGCAATAATCAAATCGACCGGAATATCTTCTGTCGAACTTAGCAAAAAATCACGCGTGCGTTGGCACCAAATTTTTTATCGCACCAAAAACGAAGCTCGTGATCACCAGTTTTCTGTAATTCTCTAAATACGGCTACCACTGGCGTAACGTGTCCGCCTGAGCCGCCGCCGACCGCTAAGATCTTGGCCACTTTCACCCTCCTCTAATGCTTTATGTGACGTATATTTGGAAATTTGGAAAACTAAACCGAGCGCTGCCGCGATAAATAACATGCTTGTACCGCCATAACTTAATAATGGCAACGGGATTCCAGTAAGCGGCGCCAAACCTGTCATTGCAGCGATATTCAGTATCACGTGAGAAGCAATCCAGCCAAAAATTCCCGCCACGATTAGCCGCAACGTCACGTTCGGAAGTCTCGCGGCTACGTGCAAAATTGACAAGAGTAGCGCCGTAAATAACGCCAATATAGCCATTAAGCCAACAAAGCCAAACGTTTCTCCCATGACGGCAAAAATTGAGTCGTTAGTCGCCTCTGGAAGATATCCTGTCGCCTGAACACTTTTACCAATTCCAAGCCCCAGAAGCCCGCCAGAACCAATCGCAATCCTGGCCTGCTGAATGTGATAATTCTTGTTCTCCTGACTGCTTGTCCCCTTGTGACTATCGCCTTGCACGAATGTCATCACGCGCTCAATTCGGTGTGGCGACGTAAAAATCATCACCAAACCACAAAGTGCAACAATCGCCAGAATCTTCTTGAAAATCTTCCAATCAATTCCAGCCACTAAAATCATTGATAAGATAATCGCTATCAACGAAATTCCCGTTCCCAAGTCTTTTTGTAAAAACACAATCATCAGCAGCGACAAGCCGGAAATAATGCCCAGCGGAATGATAGTTTCTTGGATGTCGTTCAATTTTCCCTGTTGCGAGCGACGCCCTAAAAATCCCGCCAAAAACAATAGTACGCCATATTTGAGCAATTCTGACGGCTGAAAGCTACCTAATCCTCCCAGATAAAACCATCGATACGCACCGTTGGTTTCTTGCGCAAACGACAAATGAAGAACCGCGCCCGAGAGAAATAGTAAAATGCATAGCGCAAATCCAGCGTAAAGAATGTATTTTGATCTCCCACCAGTAATCCACTTATACGGTGTAAAGTAGAACGCAGAAAAAGCCACGATAGCAATAAACACACTCGTCAGCTGCTTGCCAAAGAAATACGTATCGCTATAATTCGTGCCGTAAGCATAATTCATCACGTTAGCGCGCTGCGGTCCCAACGCATACATAACAATCAGCCCAAGTAGTAGCAAAAGCCCCATATAAAGCACAATCTGGTACATCGGCCGATGGCTTCGAACCGGCTGAGCGATAGATTGACGATTTTTGGCGACCGAATTACGCAATATGACCTCCAGCGAGCGCCAGCATCACGCCGATAAACGCCATCACGCAGCCAATAACCCAAAAGCGCATCGTCACTTTAGTTTCTGGCCAACCAATCGCTTCCAAGTGATGATGAATCGGCGCAGACAAAAATATCTTTCTCTTAAACAGCTTCTTGCTGACGATTTGGGTCAAGCTAGATCCAGCCTCAATTACAAATAGCAAACCAATCACAGGAAGCAGCAATAATGAATCGGTTAACATCGCCACAACGCCCAAACACGCGCCATAAGCAAAACTTCCAACATCGCCCATGAAGAATCGAGCGGGATAAATATTGAACCACAAATAGCTCAGAAGCACACCAACTACAGTGAAACAAAATCCCGCTAACAATACATGTTGTTGCAATAAGGCAATCACACCAAACGCCCCAAAGCTAATACTAAGCAGCCCACCCGCTAGTCCGTCCATTCCGTCAGAAATATTAACAGCGTTACCAGTAGCCACCACCGCAAATGCGAACAAAGGAACTATCAACCAACCAATATTCACCTCACCCACAAACGGCACGTGAAAACTCGCCACGCCCAGTTTGGCAAAGAAAAACCAACCAAGCACCACGCCAATCAACGTAATCAGCGCAAACTTCACTGGACTACGAAGTCCAGCCGCGCCGCCACCCAAACCGCGCAGATTGATAATGTCGTCAATTAGCCCAACAATTCCACCACCAACCAACGCCGCCAAAGGAAGCCAGGTCTGTGCTCGGTCTAAATTGAAGAAAATCGTCACCACAAAGATTGAAATTACGCCAATCACTCCAGCCATCGTCGGGATGTTTCGCCGCAATTTTGCGGCTTGGAATTTGGCGAAGATCTTCAGCTTTTTCCCGTCAGTGCTTTCCGACCTTTGGCGCTTCCAGAAGCGATATCGATAAGCGAAAAACGTATAAATTGGCGTTAAAAACATCGCTAGTAAAAACGCGCCGACGCTCAGTAAAAATACGTGCGTTAATTCATTAGTTACTGTCTGCAGAGCTATTCCCATATTTATTCCTTTGGTGCTATTTTCATATAATCAATCATCCAGTTGGATATATCCGTAAAAATTGGCCCAGCATGGAGATTTCCCTGTAAGTTAATCCCTTTTCCTGGAGCCGCTACACGTACCATTATGACATATTCGGCACCATTTTTTCCACCGCCATAACCAATATATGTAGCAATCGTTTCCTTCTGAGTATAAGCGCCATTAACCACCGCTTCAGAAGTACCGGTTTTTCCACCAATTTCATAGCCAGATTTGTCACTCTTTGACAGGAATAAAGATCGGCGCGCCGTCGTTAGCATCGTTCGCATCTGAGATGACGTGCCGCCGCTTACGGTTTGGCGAATAACTTTATTTTTCCGACAGTTTCAAATTGCCAGATTCGTCAATTGTACCAACGAGAATGGTTGGCTTGTAATATTGACCGCCGTTAACTAGCGACGAAAATCCAGCCGCGACTTGAACCATAGTCAAGTTCATACTCTGCCCGTAAGTCATGGCCGAATAACGAACCTCATTTCCTTCAGCGCTATCTGGTGGATAAATATAACCCGAAGCCTCGCCCAGCTCAATTCCAGTTTTAGCGCCAAAGCCAAATTTATCGTGATAATATTCATACAAAATCTGGCGAGCCGGCAAATTAATCTGCGAGCCATTTCCTAATTTTCGAATCGCGGTAATCGTACCAACGTTGAGCGAATTGTTAAACGCACCTTGAATCGTCATCGTGCCGCCCAGACCTCTCAAGACATTACACATCGTGCGGTCAGCGACTTTAATACAATCGGTATTATTATACGTGCTGGACGGAGTAATAACGCCCTTGTCAATTGCCGTAGCGAAACTAAAGGACTTGATAATCGAACCCGGCTCAAACGGAACCATCGACGCGCTATCCACAAACACCGACCCGTTTTTCTGCTTGGCAAAATCCGCTGGATTATAAGTCGGATAATTCGCCATTGCCAAAACTTGACCGTTTTTCGGATTCATAACAATCACGCTTCCCTCGGTGGCGCCAGCCGCTTCGACTCCTTTTTTCAATGCCAATTCAGTCTGGCTTTGAATATTCCGATCCACCGTCAGCGCTAAATTGTCGCCAGATTTCGCCTCGATTCGCATATTATTTTTTCCAACCGTCAAAGGTATATTCCTCACGTCAGTTACAGATTGCAATAGTCCGTCCCGACCCTTAAGCTGCTTATTCAAAGAGCCTTCGACGCCATATTGACCTTCGCCGGCCGCATTCACAAATCCAAGCACGTGCGCGCCCAGTTCGCCCTCAGGATAATTTCGAATAGAACTTTGCTGATACAACACGCCCGCAAAGTTTTTCTTTTTCAATTTTTCCGCTTGAGTCCTGGTAATATTTTTCGCCAAAACTTCATAGCGCGACTTTTTATTATTGAGTCGCTCGGATACATTTTCCGTCATTTCGCCGCCAGCAATTTCCCTCAAACTATCAACAAGCTGGCTCCGCTCTTTATCGTCAATCGACTGCGGGTCCGCAATCACCGTATAGACAGCCTGATTAAGCACTACAGGAACTGGCGTTTTTCCGTCCATCATATAGATTTTCCCACGCTCCGCAGGAATAACGAATTGACGCTGCTGACTTGCCCGCGCTAATTCCGTATATTTGCCATATTGCAAAATCTGCAATTGAAATAATCGCAACACAAAAGCTGCCATCACTACTAGTAAAGCGATGGCCAACCAACCAGTTCTTGAACGAATAAGCCGCTGCATATTGCTTATCCTATTATATCACTATTGTGCGTAATGCGTTTCAGTTGTCGTCATAGCTGAAGCGACATTGCTATTCTTCACCTTCTCTAACGCCGTCAAGCGTGCATTCTGAACTTCCAATTCTGACTTTTTTGCGCTTAGTTCGGTGATTTTTGTATCCAGACTCTGAGCTTCATAGCCGTAAGCTGTAAGTCTGGTTGCCTGAGTAAGATAAATCAAGCCCAGTACTGTAATCATCAATGCAACTAGCACTGTATGAGCAACAGGACCAAGTTTGACCTGAGACTGAAAACGTGTAGAATTCTGATTTCGGCGCAATTGACCGTGTGAACGTCGTGAAGTAAATGTGGTGGAGTTTGTCATTTGTCTCTATCTTTTATGTTTATATTTGTGTTTAGCATAACAAACCAGCCCGCCCGTTAAAGACAGGCTGGTTTCTCTAAGGTATATTCCGGAATACGCTTTAGTTTAGCCGCGGCGTACTGAAACAGCCTCTGCCTTGTCCGTATTCTGGAATTCTACTTTGATGTGGATTGGCATAATAGCCTCCTTCTTTTTGTTTTATTTTTTCACGGCGTATCGAAACTTCGCACTTCGACTACGCGGATTGTGAACATCTTCAGTTCCAGACACCGGTTTTTTCTCTGGAACAATCAGCTCAGCCTCATAGCCAGCCATTGCTTGCTCCGAAAAGTAACGCTTGATCAATCTGTCTTCCAAGCTATGAAAACTAATTATTCCTACTCGCCCGCCCTTATTAAGTAAGCGTGGCAAAAATGGCAATAGTTCTTCAATCAGCTTAAGTTCGCGATTGACTTCAATGCGTAGCGCCTGAAAGGTACGAGTCGCAGGATGATGTTTCATACTACCGCGACCAACGGTTTGCTTAATCAGATCAGCCAGCTCAGTCGTTCCCTCGAATTGGTCGAGCTTTTGACAATTGCCCGTGCAATTCGCCTCGCTCGCCCCAGGTTCTCCTCGCCGTAAAGAGTAATCAGCCGCGTCAGCTCGTCAACCGAATACGAATTGACAATGTCCGCTGCCGTAATTTCCGTCCGATTATCCATCCGCATATCTAACGGTCCGTCAAACCGAAACGAAAAACCCTCTCTGCTCTGTCAAGCTGTGGTGACGACACCCCCAAATCAGCCAAAATCACGTCAAACTTACGCCCCTGCTTGACTAAATCCTGCGCTGCGCTCACAAAATCTTTGTGAATTAAAGTTACGCCTTTTTCAGCCAAATCGCCCAATGTTTTAATCGCGTTTTCGTCGCGATCTACCAACACTGAGCTCAAGTAATTATCCGTCCTATTTAAGAATGCTCTGGCATGGCTGCCATAGCCAGCCGTCAAATCGAGATACGACTCGCCTTCGACTGGCTGCAGCTATCTAAGGGTTATCTCCAAAAGTACGGGAACATGAATCGGTTCGCTCTGCTTGGAGTTCTTCCGACTGTGGTGGATGTTCTTTAATACTCATCATTATTCCATTATACAGAAATAATGCTCGAGATCACCTAACTGGATATTTAATTTCTGGCTTTTTGTATTTGTGTTTTGTTTTGTTTTTTGTTGTCTTAGAGTGGAAATTTGTTGATTGTCAGTAACAACCATGTTTTCCAAAAGAGACTTATGTGTGAGGTGGAGTTTTTGGGAGGTGTTTTGAGGAAGGTGCGTTGCCTTTTTTAATGTGGAGCAAATTGCCACATGCCATTCTTCAAATACCCAGATAGTTGATCTCGAGAGGTTTCTAATTGTTAAAGTGCTTAGCTAATCTACTATTCCGCATTCTCGGCCGCCATTAGCCGAAAAATATTCCCCCTGCTCGCACAGCAACGACTTCTCTGTCAATTCCAGCGTAGTCGAGCAATGCTGCTCAATCGTCACCGTCCTTGTTTTTGGTCGAGCGCCGATGCGGTTTTACCTCGTCGGAATTTAACGTTCAGGTCGGCAACCTCGCTCATCCAGAATACTTCCCGTTAGAGCGCTTTCCACTTCCCGATCCCAGATTTGCTGTGGATACAAGTGGAGATATTTACCAAACCCGCGAGTTAGCACGACGCCTGATGCAAATTCTGCCCTGAGCTCAGCCGGAATTGTCAAGCGTCGCTTGTCGTCCAACTTTACGCTCAAAGTAATCTGTCTGCACGTCGTCCTTCCTTCGTGGTAGATTAGTTGTTTTTTGTAGTGGATGTTTGTTTTTGTTGGTGATTTTTCCATCAACTTTCGTTCCACTGACTCCACTATACTACCCACACCTACCCACTTGCAAGCCCTTTTTTTGACTTTTTACCCATTTTTGCATCAAATAAAAACTTTTCCACATTTTTGTGGAAAAGCCTAGTGTTGAGTTGATGTAAGCCTACGCTATTTAATAGTTTTGGGCAATGGATTAGCACTTAAAGTTATTTCAGACCAAATTTCAACAACTCACCCCTGTTGTGATACAATGCAGGTATGGAAAAGACAATAAAAGAAACTCTCTTCAAGATATTAACTGGACCTAAAATTACTACTCTAGCATTAGCTCTTACTGTCATTGGAGTAAGTACTCGCAGAACCGAACTATTAGATTTGAACACGTCAACCATCATTATAATAATCGCATTTACAATCGGCATTTTTGGATTTATTATGTCAATAGCCAAAAGCCGCAGGGCAAACAACATACAAAAGCGTAGACTAAAAATTGCAGGAACGGTTGCAATACCTTTTTTGGGAATATTGGCTTTCGTAGGATCGTTTGTAGCAAGCGATAGCTATATAGCCAATGTTAATAGCCCTACGATCACCATACGATCTTCCTGTAAACTATATGTTGACAATGTATATCAAGATGAGGAGATGAAATCTATCATCTTAGATAAACTTGGAGTTCATAAAAATAATATTCAAGGATTAGAAATGCGTTTTGTAAAAAACATAGACAAGAACGACACGGAAGCATTAGTTGATCCCCTAGGGAACATAGCACATAGTGACAACCTCAGCTCTTGCATGTAGAAGACAACTGCATAACTGAACCGCCAAAAATAAAAAGTAGAAAATCACTTTAGCTGGAAAAGAGCGCATACGCACTGTAGCTCATGAATTCGTCCATCATTACTATAGTAGACCTTGGTTTGGCAGGTCGATACCAGAACAAGATTTAATCTTACTTTACACAAAGAGCCAATGGATGCAAAATAGGACAAAAGACTATATCATAAAAACCTGTAATGCAATCCTACCCAATAGGCATATCTCTAGAATTAAACAACTAATCTCTCGTTGAGCATCAGATCTCCTTTCCTCCTCAAAAAGAAGATCTTTCTCAAATCACCCTGTATCTCCTCAACAGACTCCCCTACTTGCCTGCCTCAAAACCTCGTCAATTGCCAGCGCATCAGGAGAAACTTCCAGCGCCCTACGGTTAATTCCGTATAGATATAAATTGTCCAAATCTCGCACGCGACTCAAAGCCACATAACCCATACCTTCAACAAACGCCTTTCTCAGATCAATCTTAGCCGCATCAAGCGTCATTCCCTGACTTTTGTGAACTGTTATCGCCCACGCCAAACGCAACGGAACCTGAGAAATACTCGCTCGTTTGCGCTCTCCGTCCCGCAATTCCCAAACATCCGGCACCATCGTCACCCGACGACCATCTCGAAACTCAACAACCGGATATTCCGTCAGCGGCTCAAAATCCACGACCGTGCCGATACTTCCATTGGCATATAATTTTTGCGGCGAATTTTTAACCGCCATCACCAACGCGCCCAGCTTAATCGCCAGATTTTCTGGAGCCAAAACTGACCTTTGCAGATTCTCTACATAAATTTTCGAGCCCGTCGTCGTTTGCTGATATGAACGCTCTTCACCTGGCAATTCCGCCAGTTTTTGAATATTAATATCATCAACATCAACGTTTACGGTGTGCAGTTCTGTGATATCACCATCTGGCGGCTCAATTTCCGTACGCGCCAGCAACGCCTCGACGTGACGTCGCCTAACATCGCCAGTTCTTAGAGCGGTCAGAATCTCCAAAAGTTGCTCATCATTCTGACGATATTGTCGCTCCAAATACAGAACCGCCGGCTGAAGTTCTTGCCAAGCATCAGAATAAACCACAAAACCGCCGCCCTGCTCGTTCGGACGATTAACTGGCGGCAATTGGAAAAAATCGCCACTCATCACCAACTGAATACCACCAAACGGCTGATCATTTTCCCTGACGGTTCGTAAAACTTTATCAATCATATCCAGCCGAAAATCGTGAAGCATTGAAATCTCGTCAATGATCAACACGTCAGTTTTGGAAATCACATCACGCCGCGTTTTTGATAATCGTTCAAAAATTGTGCGGCAAAATGATCACTCACACCAATGCCACTCCAGCTGTGAATCGTATTGCCACCAAGATGCGTCGTCGCCAGACCAGTTGTCGCTGTTACCGACACCTTTTTACCCCGTTTTCGCGCCTGCGCAATAAAAATTATTCAACAAGTGAGTTTTACCCTGTTCCAGCCGCACCGGTCAGTAACGCTGACCGACCGCTAAGCAGAATAGCCAGCGCTAATTCTTGATCCATTTTAGCCCCGTGGCGGTTCGCCTTCTGGCTCGCCGAGCAACTTCTTCGACTTAATTTCGTAACGCTTGCCCGTGATTTTACTCTCGATATAATCCCTCGTTAATGAGATTTACGAACATATCCAAATCATTGCCGTCCATGATAATAATCGCGCCGTTATCATCGCTCATCAATTCCAATTGCATCTCATCAGCATAGCCCAGAACATCTTCCTGCTTAACCGCGCCGATTTCCAATTTCTGTAATTTATTAATCGTCTTTTTGCGCTCCTTCACCAACGCGTTAAGATCCATTCCCTCCGGAAAACTTAGCTTATATTCCTTCTCAATTTCCGCTACTTTTTTATCAGCAATCACCTGCTTTTTATATTCATAGCCAAACATTCGCTCAAATTTTCCAGGATTAAACGCAAAAATATCTTTACCGACAATCAAAACTTGATTATCATCCGGAACCTTAAAGCCAACTTCCGCATTAAATGAACCAAATTTGCCATCAGAAAACTCCCAAGCCAACGCGCTCTTCAGTGTCTGACCTTGCTGGATTAGCTTAACCGTGTAGAATGTCGCATCAGGATTATTCGAATCGGTAAATCGCGCCACAATTCCCTTCATACGCTTAAACTCGTGCTCGGTTTCCGAGAACTCCACGATGTCATGACGCTCATGCTCAATCAAATGAATCAGTGTTTCAGCTCGCCCAACCTTTTCCAGATCAGTCCTCAACAGAACATTATCTTCTGATTCACTCAATTCATAATCGCGAACACTCAGTCCAGTCCCCGCACCCAAATTGACCTGATTGATATAATCAAACAAGAATAACGGTCTAAGCTGCTGCTCTCAATCATCGCCTTTTATCGGCATAAAATACGGCGTGTAATTTTTGCTAAATAAGAACAGCTCTATCTGTAAATCATTCTTCTTTGCATCGTTTTGATTTGCCCACAAAAAAATATCAGTCGTTTCCCTCACTTCTTCCATTTTTCTAGTATAGCAATTTTTATCAGATGTCGCTAGCTGTTATTTTGTCAATCTTTCGCCTTCACGCGCCCGATTAGCCCATTCGTCCGCTAGCTCGTTTCCTTCATCGCCTTCATGACCACGCACCCAACGCAAATCCGCCTGAGAGTTCGAATATAGTTCGTATAGTTCACGCACAATATCCAGATTTTTAATATCACCGTTTTTCTTTGTCCAGCCGCGCTTTTCCCAGCCCGGCGCCCATTTGGTAACCACGTTAATCCAAAACTCACTATCAGAATAAATCACACACGGCGCGCCATTAGCGTCTTTCAATGCTGCAATTAAAGCTTTGCCCTCCATGCGAATATTCGTCGTCTCGCCATCCTCCGAACCCAAAATCCACGGCTGGAGATCCTTGATCACCGCGAAGCCGCCTGGACCGGGATTCGGCGAAGCAGAGCCGTCAGTATAGTAAGTCGTCATTAGTATGATTATATCACGCGCAAGTCATTAATTGTCAGCCCGTAGGTCAATCAGTCTCTCAATAAACTTATCTTCACTAGACAGAGACTTCGGATTAATACCAAGTTTACCCGTAATCTTACTATTTATCATATCGTAGCGTCGCTTATGTAGATCTCCCAAGACCTCTTTCGCAAGACTGACTATTTTCATTCTCTCGACACGTTGACGAGTCGTCTCCTTCTCTAGGTTGTCTTTGCCAAAACCCTGAGACTGTAGATATTTATAAGCAATATGGGATACTTCACCCGTACGCGCGCGACGTCGCTCGTCTTTTGTAATAAACTGTATTTCAACTGGAACTTCAACATCATCAACATCCACAGCAAATGTTACTTTAGATATTTCATAGATAGAATATCCTCGTTGTTCGCGCTTTTCATCGGTATCAATTTTTACCAAATACTCATCCGAACCAACACCCAATTCACGAAGATTCTGCTCCACGGCATCAACATATTCCTTAGTTCCCTGGATATATACAGGTCTGTTTTTACTCCGAGCACATACTGGTCTAAACTCCTTCAACCTATCAGCAATAAAATGCGCAAAATCACAAGCTGTCGTTTCACGATCTCTAGATATCACCATCATACCGACAATATCCATAATTCCGCCACCGCCCTTAAGTTTATCCGCAAGCGATCCTACAGTTTTAATACGCCAGTTTCCAGCAACCATATTGCCATATTTGGTATCAGCCGCAAATTCCCCCATGTGAGTAGAATATTCGCCAGAATCCTCATCTTTACGAATAGCGTAATTGATAGTACCGTCATTCACACCAAATATCTTGTCTGCAATTTTGTCCATGCCGACCTGTAGAACCCTGTCTTGTATCTCTTTAGCACTTTTAACAAGGTCTTCCTTACCTTGACCAATTAGTCGTCTTACTTTAGCCACACTACGTAGTTCTGCGGCAAAAGCCTCATATCCCATCGCCTCAAGAATTGGAGCATAGAATGACTCAGCTTCCAACACATCCTGTAAAACTGCAGATTCTCTCTTTGACGACGGATACTGCAAATTATCCATTATCTCGGCGCCTTTTATTATAAACGCCTCGATATTAACCTTATCCATTCCCATTCTCATATGGTCAAGATCTAACAATGGCTGAGCAACCCTCCATTGATCTGGAGAGACTTTGCCCACGTACCTCTCAGCGACCAGAGAGTATACCTCTCGATAATCATCGTTAGACTCTTCTTCGGCGATTTTAGCCATTAACTTACGATGATGCGCCGCGTTTTGCTCAATTTCAACCATATCGGCTAGTAAGCATGCGGAGTATTTCAACTGATCATGGCTAATATTCTCATCATCCATAAACTCATAAAGTGCATCTGTGGCGTTCCTAGCCCACGTATCGTTATATTTTGTGCTCTTTTTATTAAACATCCTATCAGCAACGTCGTGAATCAATGACAACGAAGCTGCCTCTGGCGGTAAATCATCACCCGTATATGCTTTTACGATCTTATACACTCGGTAAGCATGATCCTTAAAATCTTCGCGCTCACCTTCAGTGCAACTAATATAGCCGTCTAAAACCTTACGGCATGACTCATGAAAAACCTCTTCTGCGGGTATAATCTCTTTTTCGTTCAAAATACAATTTTCACTTGACACAACCCTTGCATTATATCATAGTAATGGGAAATTATCAAGCCCTGGATTATCTACGCAAAATAAATACGCATCAGCTCGCGCGCTACCCTGTCGACATCGTGACGAATCAAATCGCTGTCAGATATATGATTACCGTGTCTCATAAGAATTAGCTCACTCATATTATACACTTCCTAATGTATCTCATAATCTCAGCAAAATTAGCAAAATCATGGTGATAGTCTTGTACTTTATCAAATTCTACAAACTCCCTGGCTGATGATTCGTGCGAAGCTACAAAATCATCTATTCGTTTTACGTCAGCCAGAAAAAGCAGCTGATATGCCCTATCAGGGTATCTACCGTTATATTTAGAATGAAATAGCTTTTCAATATGCCAAGCACCAATCAATTTTAGAGAATTTAGTTCAACGGATGTTTCCTCATACACCTCGCGCCGCGCACAATCTTCTGGTGTTTCTCCTAATTCCATACGGCCACCTGGCAAACCCCAGCCACGTGGTGGCTTGGCCAGAAGTATCTTATTTTCATGAACTACACAAACCATACACGATGTCACAGGCGAGGAATCGAAAATATCTTCGCACGGACAAAATTGAGCTGTCGACTTGTCTTTGCCCAAAAACAGCTGGAAAACTATTGTCAATTTTCATTCAACACACAATTCCTTCGCATGTTTTATGATAGACACGGCACGTCTATACCATAATCCGACACATCAACTTCGCTACCGGATTAACCTCAAGAATTGAAAAGTTTTTGTCGCCCATTAGGCAAAATAAATCCGCATCAATTCGCGTGCTACTCTGTCGGCATCGTGACGAATTAGGCTACGTTGAGCCGCTAACGGATCGCTGTTGGAGTTCGTGTTGACCCACACGTCATCAGCAATCAAACGCTTGCCCGACGCATAATAATGCTTTTTCTTCAGCAATTCCTTATCCCACTCGACCAAATATTCGCCGTCGTGAGCATATTTCTTTATCAATTCCTCTGGCGGGCGATGGTTATTGTAAAGCACATAATCCATATTCACCCCTGAAAATCGCTCAATTTCATCCGCAAAATCCGCCACGGTAAATCCATCAGTCTGCGTTGGTTTTGTGACCAAATTGCAAACATAGACTTTCTTCGCCTTCGTTTCAGCAAGCGCACGAGTAACGCCTCGAACCAACAATGCTGGCGCCAAACTGCCACATAAAAGCCCCGGCGCAATCACCACCAAATCGGCATCCAAAATCGCTTGACGAGCTCGCGGGTTAATCGTAGCTGGCGGCTTAAGCTCTAGCCACGGACGCTCGCCGCGCGGAATCTTTAGCGACTCAGCCGCATGCTGACCATCAACAACCGTGCCGTCTTTCAGCTTAATCGACATCGTTGTATCGTCCAGCGTAATCGGATAAACTCGACCATTGACACCCAAAACTTCGCTAGCCAATTCCACCGCATCAGCAAAACTTCCTGTCATCTTCTCAAGTGCTGCCATGAATAAATTGCCAAACGCATGACCTTTCATACTGCTCCTCGCCGAACCGGTAATTGAACAAATCACGAACTTTCGGCGAAGTACTTAGCGCCACCAGACATTGCCTGACGTCGCCCGCCGGCAACACGCCCAATTCATCGCGCAACACGCCCGTTGAGCCGCCATCGTCGACCATATTGACCAACGCTGTAATGCTGTGTGTATATTTTTTCAATCCAGAAAGCAGCGTGAAACTTCCCGTTCCGCCACCAATAACTACAACTTTTACCCCAAAATGATCATTATTCGAACTATCTGTCATGCCTGAATTATAGCACTTAATAAGTCCTAAACCAACGTACCTTTTTGGCAATGCCCATTCCAAAAACGGTTGCTGCTGACAATCAATCGCGTTAATAATGTGCGTGGCAATTTTTGCCGGATCATTGAAAAACATATAGTCAGCTGGAAGTTCTCGACCGTTCCAAAACGGAGTTTTCATAGCACCAGGCAAAAATAGCGCAACTCTGACTGGAAGTTTTTGCTCATCTGCCTGCATCCCCAAACTTCGCGCCAAACCCGCTTGAGCATGCTTCGTGGCAACGTACACAGCTTCATCCGAGCGCGCTTTTAACGCTACTTTGTCGACCCAATAATCGTCAGTACAGACTTGCGATTCTGCGTTGACATCTTACGCCAAGCCCATTGGACCAGCGGCAACGCGCCCGAAAAATTAACTTCCGCCATACTGCGAACACTCGGTTGATCTTCAAAATTGCCGCGCCAGCCATATCCAGCCGCCCACACAAATTGATCAATATCATCGCCGCTTAAAATCTGCTCAATTCGCGCCGACGCCGCCTCCACTTGATCCGAATAATACACATCCAGAGGAAAACCCTCGCCATGCCTCTGCGGATCATAAGTTTTACCTAAAACCAGCACGCGATCGCCACTGCTCTCGCAGCTGCTTCGCCATTTCCAAAACCGGAGCCCACTCTGTCCCACCAAGAATAATATGCATATGGTTATTATAACAATGGCGATATTAAATGTAAATTCCGTATCTAAGCCTCGGCCAAGCTTCTGCCAGCTCCTCGGCCGAAAACTCCTTGACAGAATCCAGCTCTTGTAAAGGCGTTTTCAAGCAAAGCCCAACAGCCACGGCAGCCACTCGTCTCATGAGATATTCCGCATTATCTGAAGAAAAATAAGCATTCTTCCTGAATCCTCCTCTTATCCCTCCAACAGAATGTACACCCCACCCATCCCGCCAGCTTGCAGCTCAGTTTTATCATACGGAAACTGAAATGGCGATTGTATGGACGTAGACTGACTAGGAAGGCGCTTCTGCTAACATGATATGTCCCGAATACTCACGACAGCGACTAGCCAACATTACATCCATATCGAGAACCTCGTCCTTAACAACTAATCTAGTCAATAAAGCAAATAACAAATCCTCGTCGACTTCGCCCTCCATAATATTCTCGATTTTAACCCTGGCGCCGTAATTATCAGTTTTCATCATACGTTAAATCTTTGGCTATTTTCTTATACTCTCTCCACTTGCTACCAAAATCCACATTGCCATGGAAACGAGAAACAAGCTCATCCACTTTATCCGTAGAGAAACTCTCAGTAGGCGATTCCTTAAGCTCTTCTAACGACAATCCTGCACAATGCAAAGCCACAGCTCCAACACGCAAGGCAAGTCTAACGATCTCTAGCTTCTGATCGTCGTCAGGGTTATTTTCAATGGAATCAGGAACAACAAGCTCGGTTGGTATTACTTTGCGCAAGAAAGAAATTCCACTATGCGACATAGGATCAGCTAATAGCCAGCCGCTTACCTTCACCTCATCTTCAACCCCCAGACACTCTGAAATAGACACTCGCGCCATATTCTCACCGATTCCGCGAACCTTCTCTATTAAATTCTCATGACTACGAATATCACCCACTCTCCTGGCAAAACACCATGGACGCGTTCACAGCCCCATCTTCTTCCAAAGACCAATCGCCATCATAGATTCCAATCAAGCGCCGACTTTCGACAGAGGAATACTTCTCCGAGCCATCACCAGAGTCAATAAATCTAATATCAAAAGATACGCCGCCTGTACTTTTTTCCATGCGTTATATTCTATACTATTTTATGGAAAAAGTCAATACTATTCTGTCGACAAACTATTTGCGCCACACAATTTCTGCCACTTCAAATGCACGTTATATCGAATCGGCGCACCCGACTCGCTCTCTTGGAGTCGCAACTCTTCAGGATCTATAAACATCACTTCGTCCGCATCAACGCCCGCTGAAAAATCAAAGTTTTCCGTCCACACACGACAAGAAAAACAAATTTGATTAGCATCAATTCGCTCAACATAAATCTCGTCCGACGCGTCAAAAAGCTGATAGCGAAGATTGCCCTTATAGCCAACTTCCTCATATAATTCCCGTTTTCAAAGCCGACTCAAAAGTTTCACCATAATCCATTCCGCCGCCAGGAAGATCCCAAAGCGGCCGCCCGTCCTCTTTAACAACCAAAATCTGCCCAGCATCATTATAAATCAGAGCCTTTATGGAAACACGATAGAGGTAATCGCGCTTGATAGCTCCTTCTGAATCATGTGTGATGAGTTGTCCGTTTATGGCGTTTGACATAATAGCGATTATATCACAATCTTTACTCAACTAACACGTAAGTGATCTTGTGTTATTATATGAACTTTTCTAGCTTAAAACCGGCATACGTACCGTCCCTGCCGATACGCTTTCTCCGAGGAACGACGGAATTGCCCTGAGCGTATTGCTATATACAAAATTCTCAAGACCAGAATCCGTCTGCACTTCTTCGGGCAAAATTTTCCCTATCATCTTATAAAAAGCATGTTCTTGATCTGACACTTTTCCGTCTAGATATTTCCGAATATCCGTACAGATCCGTTCATATAAATCGGCATTCAAATGAGAATTTGGCACCTCATAAGCTACAAAATGCGGAGCTACAGTCGTGACATCATTAAGCGGTTCAACAACTAGCACATCTTAATCACACTCGCATTAATAAAATCACGAGAGACTTTATCTTCTATGTTCGCGGTAATTAGCAAATCTGGCTGCTCAGCAGTGGTCGTATGAAAATCTAGCACCAATTCTGGCTGCAACAACTTAATTCGATCCTCTATGGCTTTCGATCGTCGTGCTTCATACGTATCCAAATCAGACCCATAGCTCCTATTCAAATCAGACTCAACGTATCGAACATTCTGCGAATAAGCTCTAGGATTAGCCACCATAAAATCAACGTATTCCAACAGCTCCGAACGTTTATTTAACATATACGAAAGTACATTCGGTCCTAATAACTCATTGCCATGAGTAGAAATAATTGCAAGTATTTTCGTCATTACACCTCACTTTCTTCGATAACTTTTGATGCCAAGACTAATGCACTGCCCGGATTAGAGAGCTCGGGGAACCTTTCCTTTAGTGATATGTTATCACCTCTTAGGTTACGGTTAGCAGGGTCACTGACACCATAAAGACCCTCTTGACCGTATCTACCAACATGATAGGCAACTCCGTCCACAAATTCCGCACCATTCATGCTACCAGCCAACAATTCTAGTTCTTTATCCGTATTAAGAGGAAATGTCCCATTATAACGATTAAGTATACCTACCGTAGATGGATTTCTAGTATATGCAGTCAGATAGGTTGGTCTCTTGTTTTCTACATAATCAGCTACTAATTGTCCACCAAATCCATTACCCTGATATCGTGGGTCTATTGCTATGCCTACAAGCTCCACCGCTAGACTACCAACACACGCACTGTACAAAGCAAATCCCCTTCAATTCACCATCAACATAGCCCAACTGTATGCAATCAGATTCCAAAACATGCGCCTCTGTATCCTGATACATTGCAGACTCAGACTGTTCAAACCCTAGAGAAGCTAGATAATTCACCCCCCCCCATTTGAGCATCGGTCATATTGTTTGGCTTAATAGTTAAAATTTCTCTCATAAATTTATCCTCCTTTTTAGTATAAATCCATTTTACACCATAGATATATTTATACAAGACTGTATACACTAGCGTTTTACCGTATAAAGTCCTCAACCTTAACTCGCCTCTGTTCCGTCGTATCTCGCTCACGAATAGTAACGGTGTCATCTTCCAGTGTCTGAAAATCGACAACCACGCAGTGCGGCGTACCAATTTCATCCTGACGGCGATAGCGCTTACCAATGTTTCCATTGTCATCCCACATAACACGTCCAGGATTTTTCTTAGATAGGCTAGCGTAAATTTCACGCGCCTTCTCTACCAATTCTGGCTTATTCTTAAGTAGCGGCGAAACGGCAAATTTAACCGGCGCCAAATGTTCTGGAAGCGCCAGATAAACACGCTTACTGCCGTTCTGCTCGTCCTCACGATAAGCACTCGACAATACCGCCATCAGCGCTCGCTCGACACCAAAACTCGGCTCAATCACGTGCGGCACAAACTTCTCATTTGTCCCCTTGATCGTATATTCCATACTCTTTCCGCTGACGCGCTGAATGTTCATCAGGTCAAAATCAGTCCGATACGCGATCCCCATCAGCTCTTCCTTGCCAATTGGAAAATCGTATTCAATGTCAATCGTTTTCTTACTGTAATGCGCCCTGTCTTCCGCCGGAACGTCCAACTCGTGAATATTATCAGGATTTAATCCTAGCGCTTCCAAAAACTCGTGCGTCGACTTCAACAATTCATCAAACGCTTCCTGCCAATTTTCTGGATTGACAAAATATTCAATCTCCATTTGCTCAAACTCTCGAGAACGGAAAACAAAATCTCGCGGCGCAATTTCATTGCGAAACGCCTTGCCCTGCTGAGCAATTCCAAACGGCAAGTCTGGATAAAAACTATCAACAACGTTCTTAAAATTGGTAAAAATTCCCTGAGCGGTTTCTGGACGAAGATATGCAACGCTGTCTTCACTTTCAGTGGCGCCGACGCTCGTCTTAAACATCATATTAAACGTTCGCGATTTACTCAGCGGATTTCCGTCTGGGCTTTTAATTCCTTTTTCTGCAATCACTTCATCCATTTGCCCCATGGTCATGCCGTCCGCGTCAACGCCATTGTCTTTAAGGATATGATCCGTACGATAACGCCGATGATTAACCGTATCTTCACACAATGGATCAACAAACGTATCCACGTGCCCACTCGCCTTCCAGACTTTCGGATTCATCAAAATCGCCGCATCGACGCCATATATATCATCACGCTCGTCAACAAACATTCGCCACCATAAATTCATAATGTTGCGCTTCAATTGAACGCCAAGCGGACCATAATCCCACGTTCCAGACAAACCACCGTAAACATCAGAACCCTGATAAATAAAACCACGGCGCTTACACAGGCTAATAATATCTTCCATTTTTGCTTGACTCATCGAAAAACCTTTCTCCATGTTGGCAACATGGCGATTCACATTATTTCCTAAATTATACCATTTTACGAGCAATTTTACACCGCGGCGTGCTGTCTGGCGGTCAACCAACAATCATTTATAACCTCAGTTATTCCGCCAATTTGCGCCACGTTCGCCAGAGGCTTGGCCTGGATTAACCTTAACAATTTGATTGCGTCCGCACCCAAATCGCCCTGCTCCGCCAACCTCAAACCTTTTTCTGCATTGTCATACATATATTTTTTATCTGGTAATAGCGCCGCTGTCGTTACGTCCGTACGAAGATTCAGCTCATCACCCAGCAAACTCGCGTATTGCAAATAAAACCACGTTTCAATCAATTTTTGGTTTATCGCGGGACTATTCAATTGCTCTAAAACTTGACTCAGCACATAATACCACTCTGGTTCGTCAATATTTTCACTCGCCGCAGAAACCAATTTCATTACTGAATACGCAAACTGCATCCGATCGTAATCTTCCAAAATATGCCGATAAAAAGCCGACAATCGAGCGGAAGTTAATAGCCCCAAATCGCCCCGACCAGAACGAATAACCACGTCACAAATCGCGAATAATTCAATTCCACCCGCCAATTTACTGCGCTCGCGTCGCACACCTTTGGCAATCACACTACGTCGACCTTTTGGCGTTAATAATTGCAAAACTCGGTCAGCTTCGGCGTAATTCGTTCGCCTCAGAACGATCGCTTTTACTCGTTCACTCTGCCCCGTCATTTAAAACCTCGCGAAAAATCGCCCGCGCCTCATTCGGACGCATCGATGTTTTATTCAAAATTGTCTTCACACCAAGCGGACGCAAATCGTCCATTTTAACGTCGATATTAGTACAAACCACAATCGGCAGACTCGCCAAATCCGCGTACGATCGCAGTTCGTTAAGTAGCGCAATCGCCGTTTCACCCGCCAACAACATATCCAAAATTAAAGCATCAGGTTGCCAATCGTCAATAATTTCAATCGCCTGACCACCAGAAACCGCCACTCGATGTTCCGCCCCAACATCCGCGGCAAACTTGCCCAGAATATCCGCCCAATTCTTATCGTCCTCAACGATCAGCAGTTTTTCATATCAAACTCAACTGCCGACTAATTGGCATTTCTACATAAAAAAGTCAATCCATCACGGTGACGAATCAAACCAATTCGCCCGTTCATCGCCCGCGCAAATTGATTCGCCACGTAAATCCCCAGCCCGCTACTTTCCGGCCTTGTTCGCACGGTTTTTCGCGTTTCCATTTCATCAAGCAAAAGCCGATATTCCTTCAAACTCATCATCGGTCCAAAATCTCGCACGCTCATTCTCACGGCATCTTTTTGTCGCCTTAACCGAAAACCTTAATCTCCGATCCGTCCTCCGTATACGCCAACGCGTTATTCAAAAAGTTCGCTAAAATTCGTCCCAGTAAAGTTCGGTTCGCTAATATCAATTGACTATTTCGACTGCTCTTAGGCCAGCTAACTTTTTCGCCCATAAAAGTATTGCGTTGAACTTTGTTTCCATCGCTACTTGCTGACATAAAGCCAACGGATTGACCGGTTCGAGCGGAAATAACGACGGCGTTAAATTAGCTGAATTTGCCAAATCGATCGTAAGCTGCAACGCCTGTTCAGAAGTTCGAATAATTCGTTGCTGGATCTGAGTTTTATCGGCAGAACTGGTTAAATCGTCGTCCAACAGTAGCGCCAGTTGCCTAATCAAAGCCAGCGGCGTTTTCAGCTCATGTGCCGCCACCAAAACACTCGGCAATCCCCCAAAATCAGCATCACTCCACTCTTTACCTACCATACAATTCTAGTATAGCAAATATATCTCGGGTTTTTCTATTCAGAGATTTTTACAGTGCCCAATATAGTCTGGAAATCTGGCTTAAACGTATCCGCGTCGGTTGAAAAACGAATAGTTTTATCGCGCACTTTCATCAAAACCACAGAGCCGCGCAATTCTTTCTCAAACGTACCGTCAATCCGAGTTGCTGAAATTCCATTAAACTCAGTACTACTTGATGTCAATTCACCCTTCTTTAGTCGTGATTGATACTCATTCAGCACCGTATCCATATTCTTGTTGATAATCTCTAGCCTTAATGCAAACCGACTATTTTTATTGGTTGTCGAAGGAACTGAAACAGGGTGAAGATAAGCTTTATAATCACCTCTGTCGCTGCCGTCATTTGCTATATATACACTCCAAGTTTTTGGATACATGAACGATACTCGACCGTATTCAGCAGGACCAACAAATTCAATACGCGGGTTTTTTGCTTCTTCAGAAAATTTCTTCTGGTCTGATTCGGCTTGTTCGCTCTTTCCCTTAGCGACTTCAATTGCCACTTTACTATCAACACTGCTTTTTTCTCGGGAGTATTGCATATACGCCCAAATTGCCAAAGATCCAGCAATCAAAAACAATATCAGACAGCCGATCGTGCCGACCATCCAGCCATTAACTGAGCCACGCTCACTCTTATCTCTCGTCATCATATTGTAAAGTATAGCTTATGCTTTAATTGGTGTAAAGATCCTACTCAGCGTTAAAATCCTCGCTAAGAACCTCGATATCATGTCGCATATCTTCCAGCGTGGCAGTAATTTTTTTTGATAATTCTCTCGCCTCAATAAATCTCTGTTTCGCCTCATCCAGATTAAAATCATCGCCTTGAAACCACGCGATTCGCTCGTTCAATTCAGCCATCATTTGCTCAATTGTCATATCGTTGTTCACTATTCTCAATCCTCGCTTTCATAATTATATCTTTTGTTGTAATCTCTACAATATTACCAATCTGTAAATCACCCTTGATCATTGCATAACCACGACGCAGCGCCATTTCTGGGTCATACTCAGCGATGACTTTTTGTTGCGACAATGTTGCATTTACAGCCACATCCACACGGCTTGACCACTGTTTTAGCGCTTCTTTTTGCAACATTGTTGCATTAAGCGATTGTTCTTCGATAGCTCTACAAATTGAATCTTTCGCGTCAATTAGCCTGTAATGCAAATGCCGAACCACTTCTCGCTTGTCAGGAAACAGCAATTGCGCAGCGTTACTCGGCGTGGCTGCATGAACGTCCGCCGCCAGATCACATAAACTTTCATCAATCTCATGACCAATTCCAGTCATTGTTGGAATGCGACTGCTCGCCACCGCGCGCACCAGTTTTTCATCGTTAAAACTCGCCAAATCTTCCGCACTACCGCCACCACGAATCAGAACAATCACATCTGGAGATTCTGACATTTTGATTAAAATATGAAATCGCTCGCACGGCTTGATCTGCGGCATTCATGCCCTGTACATTGACGTTGGCGACTACGAATTTCACGCCACCCCAACGCTCACTGGAAATCTTCATAAAGTCAGCATATCCCGCTGCTTTCGTACTGGAAATAATAGCCACCCTCTGAGGATATTGCGGTAATGGACGCTTTCTTTCAGAATTAAACAAACCCTCAACTGTTAATTTTTGTTTCAAAAGATCAAAACTTCGCTTCAAACTTCCCTTGCCCAATGGGTGAATCTCTTGAACATTCAGGCTAAATCCACCATTATCCCTAAGGTTTGGCATCGCTCGAACGACAACTTTCATTCCATCTTCAATTGGCGTACGTAAATTGCTAAAACCAACAAAACATCGAACCAGCCCGTCGTCATCTTTCAGATCGAAAAAAGCGTATTTCGGAGGATAAGATTTGAAACTAGAAACCTCGCCCTCAACTTCAACCATTCCAGCAAAAAGCCACGTCAAAAAGTTTGATTGACAATTGCTGTGAAATTGCTAACACTAAACCTGGGAATCATCTGGCTTGCCGTATTTAATCAGTGCGTGTTGATAAAAAATATAGCCAAAGATAATCGTACCAGTAAGTAAAATTGCTCGCGTCAGAATTATTCCAGCAATCGCCAAATCTGGCGGAGTACCTGCCATACTTAAGAAAAATAATCATAATGGTTTCATAAACTCCCGTCCCTCCAGGCGTAAACACGACAATCGCTGCCAATCCCGCCACACCGTATCCAACCATCAAAATCGCCGGATTAACAAAAACACCCAGCGACAGAAACGCCACAGCAAACATCGCCACGTCAAAAACAGTATAAACAGCTCCCCAAATCATCGGTTTTATCAGAAGTTTCGGATGATTGGATAAATCTTGAAAATCGTCCTGCATATCAACAAAAAACTCTTCGACTTTCTTCGACTTCATCACTCGTCGCTTCTTGCCCAAGGTCGCAATTTTTACCAATGTATTGATGAACTTAGACAATTTAGCCGCAGTCATCTGCATACGTCGCTTTGACGAAAACACGAAAATCAGACCAAACGTCAGCGCCAAAACCACGATAATTAGTAAGAAACTAGCGGCAACGATATAACGATTAACCTTGCCGTCAATAGCCAGCGCCAACACAGCAATCACCAACAAAACCAAAAGCGACAAAAATCCCGTAACGTAACGAATCACCTGCGCAAATGTCGAACGTGCCGAACTCACGCCAAGCTTATGCATTCGCCACGTCGTATACGAAATTCCACTAACTCCACCCGACGGAAAAATGTGATTGACCAAATTAAGCTCCAGCGCAATCCTCGTCTGCTCCAGCCTGGAAATATGATGAATCAGATTCTTCTCTCTCAGATACGAAAAAATCATCTCGCCGCCAGCGAAGTACACGATAATCTGGAACGGCAATAGTAAGAATAATAGCCATAAATCCGCGTGCAAAAACAGATTCCACGCCTTAACGAGCTCATGCCGAGATAGAAAAATTATTATTGCCAAAACCACCAACGTCAAAACGCTCATAATGGCTCGTGGCGATTTCAACAGTTGCAACACCTTCGGTAACATAACCTTCATTATACCACGATAAATGTTATAATTACGACATGTTTATAACTATTCTTGGCCGTCAACCAGAAATCTCTATCGCTGAATTAGAGGCGGTTTACGGTGCTAAAAATGTCCAAAAGATCTCCAGCCAAGCCGCCACGGTTAATTGCGACAATTTATCAATTGACAATCTCGGCGGAACGATTAAGTGCGGACAAGTCATCACGAAGATAAAGTCTCAAAAATCAGACCGCAATACCCTGCTCCAAGCCTCAAAAATTATTGTTGAAAAATACACGAAAAAACTTTCACATAGCCAGAAAAAAATAACGCTTGGAATAAGTTTTTATAGCAATAAAATGGATCCGCGCAACATTCAAAAAATAGGAATTATCCTGAAAAATAACCTGAGAAAAATCTGGCGTCAGTTTGCGTCTAATTCCTAATAAAACCGCCGCGCTGTCCACTGCGACCTCTCACAATAATAAACTCGGCAGGTCTGAGGCGAAAATTGAAATTATCATAGCTAAGAACGTGTACGGAGATTTGATAATCGCTGAAAGTCGTGGCGCTCAAAATATCAATTCGTATACTCAGCGCGACCGCGGACGACCAAAGCGCGACGCCTTCGTGGGAATGCTTCCGCCCAAGCTTGCACAAATTATGATTAATCTATCTGGCGCAAAACCTGACGATTATCTCTGGGATCCGTTTTGTGGCACAGGAACGGTACTGCAAGAAGCTGCACTTATCGGCGTGAATGCTTATGGCAGCGATTTGAGTGATAAGATGATATCTTACACGACTGAAAATATGAACTGGGTGGAAAAAACTTTTTCGACAAACACTTTCTGGCAAGCGCATCAGGCCGACGCTACCTCTGTAAAATTAACAGGCGAACAGAAGAAACGGATTTCTCGCGTTGTTTGCGAAACATATTTAGGTCAGCCGTTTTCCGCTCCGCCAAGCCCAGAAAAACTTCACGAAGTAGTCGGAAATTGTAATCACATAATTAGCGGTTTTCTGCAAAATATCCGCTCGCAAATCCGCCCAGACACGACGCTTTGCATAGCCGTTCCAGCGTGGCAAAATCACGAAGGTAAATTCACTCACCTACCTCTGATAAAAAATCTTAAAAAACTTGGATATCAACAAATTATCGATAAAAACCTCTTATATTACCGTGAAGATCAAGTCGTTGCCAGAGAAATATTGATATTAAAACCCGCAGATATAGCCAAAACCGCTTGACAACTGGCTTTATTTTCGATAAACTAGAACAGATTGTTTTATAGAAACTATAAGGAGTAAAGAATGTCAAAGGTTAAAGCTGGTGGTTCTAGTAAGAATATCCACAACAATGCTGGTCAACGTCTTGGCGTTAAACGATTTGGCGGTCAAAAAGTTTCCGCTGGAGAAGTTCTAGTTCGCCAAACTGGTGCCACAAAGATCGCTGGTGACGGTACATACGTTAGTCGTAATTTCACCATCCACGCTGCAAAAGATGGCGTAGTTGGCTTTAAGTCGGTTAAGAAAACCAAGTTTACCGGCAAATCAGAACGCCGAACGCAAGTTGTTGTTCTTTAATCGGTAAAAACTTTTTATTAAAATAGCTCCGGTAAATACGGAGTTATTTTAATATTAATAATTATTTCTTACATATACGAGAAGCGCCCTTGCAGAATCTCTATACATACCACTTCTCTCTTTGCCACCCCTGTAATGAGTAACCGTTTTGTTTTTTGTTTTGTCTGTCCACATTAAATGACCCATCCATCATAGCAATTGCCAGCACTACAGTATATTCACGACTGCGCATTTTACCCGCACAATAATCAATATCACACACTTAGCATATCGCCAGCAATCCAGCCCCCATCATGCCTGACGCCTTTTCCGTCTTGACCACTGCGAATAACAGTTAGCGGAGATGTTGTAATATCTTGGTCAGCATCGGCATGAAAAGTTGCAACTACATAGTCTTCCAGCGTTTTTGGTCGTTCTTGTTCGTGGTTCTGTGTTGGTTTTGGTTTTTCCATGCTATAACTACTTTATACCAAAAAACAAGCAAAAAGTCAACCCCTAAGAGGCTGACCTTCCGCTCGATTTGCCTCTTCTATTGAATACCCAAATGGTGCTTTACACGCGCCACAACATCGCCAATTACAACCTGAGATTTCACCAAATAATCATCAACACCCAAGCTCTCAGCACGCTCCTTGTCCTTTGGCTGACTAAGCGCTGTTAACATAATAATCCTCACGTTAGCAGTTTCTGGCGTATTGCGAAGAATATCCAAGACATCAAAGCCGCTAATCTTTGGCATCATCACATCCAAAAGAATCAAATCTGGACGGTATTCAACAGTGGCAGACAGAGCGTCTTCTCCATTGTTAGCCTCTCTAACATCAAATCCTTCAATCTCCAGTCGCGACCTATAAACCGCAGATAGAGCCATATCATCCTCAACTAGTAAAATCTTCTTTTTTTGTCCGTTCATACTATCTCCATTTTATGTTGTCCAGCCCAAAAACACAAGCTTTATAACGACTTCGCCTTATCCATCTGCGGATCTACGTTATTATTGACGTCGTCCGACGAAAGATCAACTTTTACATCAGGTTCTATACCAGTTTTTATCTATATTTTTGCTCTTTGGTGTGTACCATCTAGCTTCCGTAACCTTCATTTGCGACCCACCAGGCAGCCCAAGCACAATCTGCACGCTTCCCTTACCATAACTCTTTTGGCCAACCAGCGTAGCTTTTCCATATTCACGAAGTGCTCCAGCCGTTATTTCGCTGGCACTGGCACTATTTCCATTAATCAGCACCACTGTCTTCATATTGCTCAGAATTGGCGTTCCAGTCGTACGCAGTGTTTTAACTATTTCAGAGCCACGACGCTCGGTCATAGCTATTTGATTGTCTAGCCAAATACCCAATAACCCTTGAGCAGCTCCAACCGTTCCGCCAGGATTATTCCGTAAGTCCAAAATCACCTTTTTAACACCTTTCTCAACAAACTCCGAAGCGTATTTCCTAGCCAAGCTCACTGTATCATCGCCAAATCGGTTAACTTTCAAAATACCAATTTCTCCATCAATTTCCGACTCTACTGCCGGAGAAACTATATTCTGACGCACAACCGACACCTCACGCGTTTGACTACCGCTTAATAACGTCAATTTAACGGACGTACCAACTTCTCCGCGAATTTTTACTCACAACTTTTTCCACTGACCAGTCAGAAGAAGCCTCGTCATTCACCTTAACAATCACCTCACCAGCCTTAATTCCCGCCTTCTGAGCTGGACTGTTTTTCCAGAGGGTTTTATGATAGTTGGCTTATTATTTCTAAGACCAATCTCCGCACCAATTCCACCACCAATTTGACCACTTAATGACTTGTCAAACTCCTTCGTCTCGTCAGGATCCATATACGCCGTATGCGGATCGCCAGCCGCTTCAACCAGCCCACGATTGGCGCCGTAAATTAACTTTTGAGTATCCAATTTTCCGTCATAATTAGCAATCAGTTCTTGATATGTTTTTTGAACGCTAGATAAGTCGATTGTCTTATTTGAAGTTCTAACGCCAAATACCGACGCTACGTTAGCAAACAGCGCATCTGAGCGAGCTCCCGCCACAAAACTAACAATAGCCACAATAACAAGCGTCAAAAACCAACTTAATTGCTGTCTTTTTTCTCCCGTAACCATATGCTTATTATACTACAAAACGCCCGTTTAACACGAGCGTTTTTGCGTATCACTTTTTATGCCGATTAGAAGTAAACGTAGGTTAATCCTGAAGCTGAGCGTGTGTAATACCTATATAAACCATCCCAGGCAAAGTTATAATCGCTAACGGTAATAGTTCCGTCGCCATTGACGGACTCAACATACATAACGTGTCCATAATATCCAATATTCATCACAGCAGCCGCACCAGCTTTTGGCGTTGAGCCGCTAGAAATACCATAGCGCGCTGCAGTTGACGGCCATTGATTCGCGTTGCCTGCGCCACCAAAATGCGGAACATATCGTCCAGTGCTATGAATTTTCCAAGCCACGTAGCTCACGCATTCACGCGTGTATAGCCCCCATGGATCGACATAAGCGTCGAGTGGAGCACTCGCCCAAGCGCCAGGATAGCCACCGCCGCCAGGTACGCCGCCCGGAATCGAAACATTACTGCCACCAAGAGCTCGTCGGTTAGCAGCAGCCTGTTCTTCTCGCAACTTCGCTACCTCAGAATTACGCTTCTGAGCCAGAGCTGCGTAGTTATTCTGATCGTTTTTCGTATCAGTAATCAGTTTTGCCTTCTCAGACTGTTTGGCTGCCATTGCATTACGTTGCAATTCTTGGTCGCGAAGTGTATTCTCGACAGACTTCTTATTCTCTTCCAGCTTTTTCTGCAAAGACTTAATTTCTTTGATCTTATCATTCAATGAAGTTTTCAAAGAATTACGCTGTTCTTGCTTATCGATGTAATCGCTAATATTTTTTGAACTAGCAAGCATCTCCAGCGGCGAAATCTGATCATCAACATACAAATCCGCCAAAATTCGCCCCATCGCTTTTACGATTGTGCTTAATTAGCTCTTCGTTCTTTTTTATCTGATCATTAAGGCTATTAATCTTCTTCTGGCTATCAGAAATCTGTGTCTGAATAGCTGATATTTGTCCGTTTATCTTATCAAGTTCCGCCTGTAAACTATCAGCCATCTCACCCAAGCGCGAAGCCTCAGAATTATAGTTGTCTGCTTCTTGTTGTTTTGCCTGAATTTCGGCGTTATAGTCGCGAGCTAATACGTGTGATGCCAAGCCAAAAATGCCCGATCCAGCGAGCAATGCAGACATCGCCACCAGAGACGCTCTGCTGACTAATGATGCCGAAACTGGTGTGGTGGACCGTAGTTTCATACGTCTATGTTAGCATAAGCATAATCAGCATGTCAAGGACTTTTACAGCTTAAGATATTTGCGAGTTGCCACCCAAGATGACGCCACGCCAATTGCCGCGCCAACCAGAATCATACTAAAGAAAACCAGCACGCCGTACATTTTTAGATGATTCAAAAGATTATCGATAGGAATTCCGTATTTTACCATCGGATCATGTGCAAAAATTAACAGTCCATACCCAACCACCGTTGCGATAATTGCCGCGATAAATCCGTACATTATAGCCTCAACGATAAACGGACCTCTGATGAAACTGCGTTCTGCGCCAATCAACTTCATCATCTCAATCTCGTCCTTGCGGTTGAAAATTGCCATACGAATAGTGTTAAAGACCACAAGCGATGAAATCACCACAAAAACGACCGTAGCGATTGACCCGCCGATACTCGCCAATCTCACCCAACTACCAACTGTTTTAATAGCTTGCTGGCGCTCACCTGAGAATGATGGTTCCCTGTTAGGATCTTTTTGTACTTTTTATACAGATCATCTGTTTTAACAAAATTATTTAATGATTGCTGGTTGTTCAATTCTTTCACGGAAATACGAAGCGTTGCCGACATTTCATTGCTAGACTCACGAATCGCCTCAAGCGTGTCTGGATTATCCTTATATTGCTCAGCTTGCTTTTCGCGCGCTTCTTCTGCGGAAATATACTTAACACTATCGACATTATCTAATTTTTCAATTCGAGATTTAATCGTTTTAATCGTTTTTTCTGGCGTGTCGCCCTTTAAGTAAATTGACATATCGGCACGTTTGGAGACATTTGAAACGGTATCAACCAAAACCTGACGCGCTGATAATGTTATAAACACGATAATCAACGTGACGCTCATCACCGCGGTCGCAGCAATCGTTAGCCAGGCATTACGACTGAAGTTATTGATACCATATCGACACATTCTGACAAACGTCAACCAACCTCGTCGACGCTGACGTATACGAATAGTTTCTTTGCTTTTGTTGGATTTATTAACTGATTTCATTACTGTTTATAGCTCCCTCTCGCCTGATCAGAGGTGATTTTACCATGATCAATTGTAATAACACGTCGCTTCAACTTGTTAACAATCTCCACATTGTGAGTCGTCAAAATAACCGTCGTGCCATACTTGTTAATCTTTTCCAGCAAGCGAACAATATCCCAGCTATGCTTCGGGTCCAAGTTTCCAGTCGGCTCATCTGCAATCAAAATCTTCGGTTGACGAACCACCGCGCGCGATTGCTACACGCTGACGCTCACCACCAGAAAGCTGATGAGGAAAATGCTTTTCTTTCCCCTTAAGACCAACCAACTCAATAACCTTCGGCACAGTCGCCTTAATTTCCCGATTTGTCATTCCAGCAATTTCCAGCGCAAACGCCACATTCTCAAACACCGTTCGGTTCGGAAGCAGCTTAAAATCTTGAAAAACCACGCCAATTTTACGACGCAACAGCGGAATATGCTTGTCCTTCAAATTGTCATAATCAATTCCACCAACCACAATTTTTTTCCAGAGCTTGGCTTTTTCTTCCCGGTCAAAAGCTTCAAAAGTGTCGATTTGCCAGCACCCGACGTGCCAACGATAATTACAAATTCACCAGCGCCAACATGAATGCTTGCTCGGTTCAGCGCCGGCTTATTACTTTTACCGTAATTCTTCGTTACCCTATCTAACAGAATCATTAATAGTATTATACCATAAGCTAAATATTATAGCTAAATATTTTTAGAATTAGCATTTTGTTCTAAATATACCGTGATAAATTCGTCAATATCGCCGTCCAAAACACCTTGAGCGTTGCGATTTTCGTGCTTTGTGCGCGTATCCTTAACTAGCGTATATGGATGCAAAACGTAATTTCTAATTTGGCTACCCCAGTTTGCTGATTCGCCAGCCCTGAGGTCAGACAGAGTTTCGGCGCGTTGCTCTAATTTCATCGCTAGCAATTTTGATCGCAGAATCTTCAACGCCGTTTCTTTATTCTGAATCTGCGAGCGCTCATTCTGAATAGCCACCGTAATCCCCGTCGGCTCATGCGTCACCCGAACCGCCGAATCCGTCGTGTTCACGCCTTGACCGCCCTTGCCACCCGAACGATAGACATCAATTCTTAAATCATTCGGATCAATCGATATTTCATCGGGCGCGTCAATTTTCGGCAAAACCTCGACAAGCGCAAAACTAGTCTGCCGCAAATTGTCCGCGTTAAACGGGCTTAATCTCACCAAACGATGCACGCCATTTTCCGACCGCAATTTTCCATAAGCAAAGGATCCAGAAATCTCCAAAACGACCGTTTTAATTCCAGCGTCGTCATTTGTCGAGCGTTCCAGCGTATCAACTTTCATGCCAGACTTTTCCGCCCAGCGCAAATACATTCGCTCCAACATCGCCGCAAAATCCTGCGCATCCAGCCCGCCCACGCCAGCGGAAATACGCATAATTGCTGAGCGATTGTCATATTCGCCAGAGAATAGCAAATCGGTTTTATGCTCTATCAAAACTCTTCTCAATCGCCGCAACTTGCGCCTGAAACTCTGGCAATAAATCGTCATCACCAAGTTCCATCAACTCAACCATATCACCAACCTGCACCGTCAAAGTCTGCCAAGGCTCGACGGTCTGACGAAGGCTGGCAGCTTGTTTCGTTAATTCTTGGGCATAATCAGGATTATTCCAAATTTCTGGCTGATTCAATTGATCATCCAGCTCCGCCAATTTCTGCTCCAAATCAGAGAACTTCAGCGCTTTTTTAGCCTGTTCAATTTCTTTTTCTAATTCACCAATTTTCTTTTTAGCGGTTGCATATATTTTTATTGTACCATTTTTCAGCACTCAATTCTCTGTTAAAAATAAAAAGATGGATAAAGATATTGAGAAAATTCTATTTACGAACGAAGATATAAAAACGGCAGTCCAAAAACTTGGGAAAAAATTGACCGAGGATTATCACGATAAAAATCCTGTTGTCGTGGGTATTTTACGCGGCGCAGCGCCGTTTATGATCGACTTGATACAGGCGATGGATTGCTATATGGAAATTGATTTCATGGCGGTCTCCAGCTACGGCGACGACACAAAATCTTCTGGATCTGTAAAAATCATCAAAGATTTGGATACCGACGTGGCGGATAGGCACGTGTTGATAGTTGAGGACATAATTGACAGCGGTCGAACCGCCCAAGCGCTAAGAGAATTATTTGCCGCAAAAAATGCTGCATCGGTAAAAATATGCTCGCTATTAGACAAACCAGCACGGCGCGAAGTTGACGCAAAGGCCGACTATGTAGGTATTGATACACCGAATGAATTTGTCGTTGGCTACGGTCTGGATTTTCGCCAGCAATATCGCAACTTGCCATACATCGGCGTCTTAAAACCAGAAGTTTATCAAGATTAAAGTTCTTCTACGGCGGCGACAAATTGCTCGCCACGATCAGAATAACTCTTAAACATATCAAAGCTGGCAGCCGCTGGGACTAAGAATCACCACGTCGCCAGATTGCGCTTTATTTTTGGCTAATTTGGCAACTTCTTTCATCCCTGCCATATTCAATTGGACAATTTCGCAATCAACCTTTTCTTCCCTTAAAACTTCCCTAATTTCACCAGAGTTAGCGCCATTGATAATTATCAGTCGCACGTTTTGTCTGGGCAATTTCTTTCGCTAATTCAGAAATAGTCCGCACCTTTATCCGAGCCGCCCAAAATCAAAATTTTCGGCTCCGCAAAAGCTTTTAATGCCGCAATCGCACTGCCCGGAGTTGTCGAAATGCTGTCATCGTAATATTTTACGCCGTATTTTTCAGCAACAAACTTCAGTCGATGCGGCAACCCTGTAAACTCGCTAAGTCCCTTCTTTATCTCATCACCCGACACGTTCGGCAAAATCGATTTCACCGCCGCTATCGCCGCGCACGCATTATCAATATTATGTTTCCCCTGGCAAGCGAATCGCAGAAAGTTATATCGTCCGAAAGAATAAATGGATATTCCTTTTTCTGTGCCGAGCTCGTATCTGCAATCGACGAACTAAACTCATTTTGAGAATTATAGACAACATAATCGTCAGCGGTTTGAGACTTGGCAATATTAGCTTTTGCCACCAAATAATCATTAAAATCAGCGTGAACATTCAAGTGGTCAGGTTCAATCATCAGCACCACGGCAACGTGCGGAGATTTCTGCAAATCCCACAATTGAAAACTGGACAATTCATAAACAACAATGTCATTTTTCTCAATTTTTGGCAAAATGTCCAAAGCTGGCACGCCAATATTCCCCACCAAATGAACGGTTTTACCTGCCGCGCGCAAAATCGACGAGATAAAACTACACGTCGTTCCCTTGCCTTTTGTACCAGTCACGCCAATTATAGTCGCTGGGCAATTGGCAAAAACTCATTAGTCGCCGACCAAATTTGACCGTTAGTCTTTATCTTTTTGGGCGGAAGGCTTGTGACCCTAACAATTAAATCTGCGTTCTCCAGCCCCGAAAATCCCATCTGATAAGCCACATTTTTCCGGCAAATTATCTACTTTTTCACGCTCGTCCGCCACCAAAAAATCAGCTTCCGGAAACTTCTCTCGAAAATAACGCAAATTAGATTGACCTTCAACACCAAAACCAGCAATGACAATTTTCATAACCTGATTATATCACGGGCAATTTAGGATTACACCCCTAGAACAACTTGTCTGAGCTTATCGTATAGCTTTGTTAATAGCTCTTTTTCTTCCGAAGTAACTGCTGCCAACGTCCACGTGTTGGATGCAAAAATTGACGAGCCGTTTCAATCAACTGGTCAGGGAGTTACCGCCAAAATAGAATCTGGAACGGCAGCATAATCTCTCACGAAATCATCAGCAAAATATCGTCCTATGTAGAAAATTGCTTACTTGCCCGACAGTTTGGGCGCCCATTTGATAACGACCCAACGAATACGATTTCACGCTCTCCAAATCTTCTTCAGAAATAGATCCAGCCAAAACCTTCTTCAACTCTCTCACGATAATATCAAAGAGCTTTTCTGCGGTTTCGACATTTACTTGTCCGCCAAAAATCCCAAGCCGAATCATAAAACCAATCGATGTATCGCTAAAAATACTATACGCCAAGCCTTTTTTACGAGCCGAACCAAAAATCCTTGAGCTCATCGTGCCGGTTAGAAATATGATTCAATGCATTCATGGCGGTAACTTCTTCATCACTTAATCACGTGGAATCATCATTGACCAGCCAAACGTCAAATTCGTCGCCTCTTTTCGCTCTGACTAAAACCGGATTAGCTCTGCGCGGTTCATCACGCGGAATAACGAATCGCTCGCCCGTCTCTAATTGCCAGCCCTCAAGATGTTCTTTAATAGCCGCTTTTCGTCCAGCCATTTTTCCAGCCACCACAAACCGCATATTCTTCAAAGTATGTGTTCGCTTGTGATGATTTTTTAATGTCCTTTCAGCTCAATATTAGCGATTGTTTTTAAGCGCTGATTATACGTCAAAATATCCTCACCCAGCGCCTGCTGAATGCGCGGCCACATCACGCGGTTGTGATTGTTGAGATAACCAGTCAATTCAGAGCGAACATTGCCCTTTTCCGCCTCAAGCTCATCGACGTTAAAGCGTGGCGTCGTAATAGCCAACCTCTGAAGCTCCAAAATCCTGTCCCACTCAAAATCCGCACAAATCGCTTCATAAACCATTGAATAGTCAGAAGTGTAAGCGTTGTGATAAGCACCGTTCTTGGTAAATTCCTGCTCGTAATTGTGCTCCGAACGAAATTTTTCATTCGCACCAAACGCCATATGCTCCATAATGTGAGCCGTTTCGTAAATATCTTTATTCAGAACGTAGCGATTACCTGCCCTGAATTGTACCTGAAAACTCATTACCGTAGCATCTGGAACGTCAATCAACAAGCCGCGCGCACCATTCTTCAGTCTAATTTCCTCAACTGTATGTTTCATTGCCTAATTCTCTGATTATTTACGATTTTTCTTACGGTTCTGTCGCTGAGCCTTTTTCTTCTTTCGAGCTTGATTCTTCGCACGATTTGATTCTGCGCTAGTCTTGCCCTTTTTCACAGAGAAGTCATCGTCACGATTTTCCTCGCCCGAACCAATTTCATTTACGCCACGCTCAACGGCATTTTTTCCGCCAACCCTAGTTAGCTCAGTGTCATATTCGTCATCTTGAGATTGACGAACCGTAGCGTCGGCTTTATGGATATTAAATATCGTTGCCAAAACTTCATCGCGGAGATTAGCTTGCAAACTTTCAAACAACTTCTGAGATTCTGATCGGTATTCCACCAAAGGATCGCGCTGCCCAACACTTCGCCAGTGAATTCCCTCGCGCAAATGTTGCATATTTTTCCAAAATGCTGCATCCACAATGTATCCAACACCGCCATGTAAACTTCGCGCTCAACTCCCCGCGCAAATCATCAGCGCCAATCTCACGCTCTTTCTCCGCGTAAGATTTCCTCAGCCAGCTCCAGCGCCTTCTCATAGCGCAAACGATCTTTCTTTTCCTTACCAACCTTTTCAATTTTTTCCTTATCAACCGGGAAAATAACCGAGAAATCCTCGACAAACTTTGGATTATTCTTTGATGGAAGAGTTGTCAATTCGTGAACTTTAGCTCGCAATAATCGCTCAATTTCCGGCTTAATATTGTCACCTTCCAAAATCCTACGTCGCATAACATAAACGACTCGACGATGACGGTTAATCACATTGTCGTATTGAACAACATTTTTGCGCGTATCAAAATTGTAGCCCTCAACTCGCTTCTGTGCCGCTTCCAATGTTTTCGATACGGCGCGAGTTCTGATTGGCGTGTCATCATCAACGCCCAGCCTATCCATCAACGACGCAATTCGCTCGCCCTGGAAAATTCGCATCAAATCATCTTCGGTCGAAACGTAAAACTGAGTCTCACCTGGATCGCCCTGGCGTCCGCCACGACCACGTAGCTGATTGTCAATTCGGCGAGATTCATGGCGCTCCGAGCCGATAACAACCAAACCGCCAAGCTCCTTAACGCCCTCGCCAAGCTTAATGTCGGTACCACGACCAGCAATATTTGTAGCCAAAGTAATTGCGCCTTTTTCGCCAGCTTTCGCAACAATCGCAGCCTCACGCTCATTGTTCTTGGCGTTCAGAATCTCAAATTTAATACCTTCTTTTTCCAAATATTTGGCAATTTGCTCATTCTTTTCAATAGAACCAGAGCCAACCAAAACAGGACGACCTTGCTTGTGGTAATCCTTAATCGCCTCAGCGACAGCTTTCAGTTTGGCCTTTTCAGTCTTGAAAATCAGATCTTCCTTATCCTCGCGAATAACTGGTTTGTTCGGTGGAATTTGGATAACATCAAGTGAATAAATTTGCTGGAACTCTTCAGCTTCAGTGAACGCCGTACCAGTCATACCGCTCAATTTATTGTACAGACGGAAATAATTCTGGAAGGAAATTGTCGCCAAGGTCATACTCTCTTCCAACACAGGAACGCCTTCTTTTGCCTCAATTGCCTGATGTAAGCCTTCGTTGTAACGGCGACCCTGCATCAAACGACCAGTATGTTCATCAACAATAATCACTTCACCGTCGTTGGTTACAACGTAATCCTTGTCGCGCTTGAACAATGTCTGCGCTCGCAAAGCCTGGTCCATATGATAAACACTGCGCACGTGATCTGGTGTGTACAAGTTTTTTATTCCCAACAATTTCTGGACCTTTTCAACACCTTCATCAGTCAAGGCAACACTTCGGCGCTTCTCATCCAAAACATAATCTTCCGGAACCAACTTCGCGGCGATTTTAGCAAACGTGTAATAATTGTCAGGATTTTCAGCCGCTGGAGCAGAGATAATCAACGGAGTACGAGCTTCGTCAATCAAAATTGAGTCAACCTCGTCAACGATTGCGAAGTTCAATTCACGCTGCCTGAGCAAATCGACATCATTAACCATGTTGTCGCGCAAATAGTCAAAGCCAAACTCGTTGTTAGTTCCGTAAGTAATATCCGCAGCATAAGCTTCCTTACGCGAAACTGGACGAAGCTTTCGCATTCGAGGATCGTCGTGATGCTCATTGTCGTAATCTTTATCATAAACAAATGACGCCTCAGTGATAATCACACCAGTAGTCAGGCCCTAGGAAATCATATACTTGACCCATCCAACCAGCGTCGCGCTGCGCCAAATAGTCGTTAACCGTCACTACATGAACGCCCTTGCCCTCCAAAGCATTCAAGTAAGTTGGCAGCGTCGCCACAAGAGTCTTACCTTCACCAGTTTTCATCTCGGCAACGTTACCCTCATGAAGAACCATACCGCCAATCAGCTGCACATCATACGGACGCTCACCAATCACACGCTTAGCGGCTTCCCTCGCCACGGCAAACGCATCTGGCAAAATTGTATCAAGTGTCACATTCTTCTTCGACAAGCGCTTTTTCAGCTCATCAGTTTGCGCCCGAAGCTCCTTGTCGGACATCTTTTCATATTTGTCATTCAGATCGTTAATAACGTCAACTTGCTTACGCAATCGTTTCAAAATCTTCTTCTGTGGATCGCCAAAAATCTTACTCAGCGCTTTTTGTTGTGTAATTGCCATAAACCTTAAAACTCCCTCACTTTCAGGCATTTTCAAAAACTTCTTTTATTATAACTTTTTTCGGCTAATTTGAAAAGAAAAAGCGCCCAGAATATGGACGCTTTCCTGCTAATTTCATCTATCAATTATTTTCGACCGAAAGTTTGCTTTAGCTTCGCCAAAACTCCGCGACTTCCGCCAACGTGAGCCAACACATCGTCTTTATACTTACGAACTTGACCATTCAACCTCGCTTCAACAATATCCACCGCAGCCAAAACGTTCATAGTTGAGTCCTTAGCTACAATCTTCTTATCCGGCACATTGATGATAACTTCAACTTCGTACTTGTTGCCGCCAGGATTATCAATCTGCTTAATCTTAACGTCTGCAGACGCGCTCTTTCGGGCATGTCGCGGCAAGTATTTACCTAACGAACCAATTTTCCTTTCAACATATTTTTTTGTTGTAGCGTTCAGCTCATATTTAACGCCAGTAATTGTAATATCCTTAATCATTTTTCCTCCTACTAACTAATACGCTCTCTATTATATCACGTCACGACCATTCATATATGGACGCAGTACCTCTGGGACGGTCAAAGTTCCATCTGGATTCTGGAAATTCTCCAAAATCACCACCAAAGAGCGAGCCAATGATACTGCAGTTCCGTTCAAAGTGTGAACAGATTCAATTGTGCCGTTTTCTCGGCGAACTCGAATGTTCAAACCACGAGCTTGATAATCAGTACAGTTCGAACAACTCGTCAGTTCACGGTAAGTTTGGTCAACTGGAGACCAATATTCAATGTCATACTTCTTTGCAGCTGGTGCACCCAAATCGCCCGCCGCAATATTAACCACGTGATAAGAAATCCCAATTTGCTGCCAAAGCGCCTCTTCAACGCTAAGAATTTTCTCATGAATCTCTTTAGATTGCTCAGGCAAACAAAACGCGTACATCTCCAGCTTATTAAACTGATGGACTCGAAACAGACCACGCGTGTGCTTTCCGTATGTTCCCGCCTCTTTTCGATAGCAAGGACTATATCCAGCGTATAGCAATGGCAAATCTTTTTCGTCCAAAATCTCATCCGCGTGGTAGCCGGTTAATGGCATTTCCGCCGTACCAATTAGTGTCAAATCTTCACCGTCAACTACATATTCGTTACTGCCCTCGCCCTTTGGAGTAAAACCTGCGCCCTCAGCTGTTCGCAAATTGACCATATGTGGCACGGTCATAAATGTGAAGCCCTGCTTTGTTACGTAATCCAAGGCAAATTGAGTTACGGCATTTTCCAATAAAGCCAAATCGCCCTTCAAATAATAAAACTTCGCACCAGCCACCTTAGCGCCGCGCTCAAAGTCCACCCAACCACGGCTTACGGCGTAATCCAAGTGATCCTTTGCGCCAGTTTTACAATCGCCATAAACTTTTACCTCAACAGAATCTTCTTCACCGCCCAGAGGCACGTCGTCAAAAGTGATATTCGGGACGTTTTTAAGAATTGCCGCAACTTTTTCCTCAGTTGACTTCAAATAACTCTCACGCTCTGCCAGCTCAACTTTCAATTGCTTGCCCTGATCAATCAGTTCTTGGTCTGGTTGGCCGCCTTTCATTTTCGCCGAAATAACATTACGCTGCTCGCGCAATGCTTCGACTTGTTTTTGCAAATCGCGGCGCTCATCGTCTAATTGCAACAACGCCGCAATATCAACTTTATAGCCTTTATCGTTTGCCGACTTTTGCACCAAATCGGCATTTTCTCGGATGAACTTAATATCTAACATATCTTCATTATATAACAATTCTGAATAAAAAAATAGTCTCAAGAGCAGTTGAAATACTGCTAAATTTATCTCTTTTAAACGTGAGAAATCATTTCCCATACTAAGCATAACCAACAAAAACAGCCCCAGGGCAAATCGATAAATTATGAATGGGCGAAAATTATTACTCTGAATAAACTTCAATAACCACGACACGGCCAAATAACCAACACCGAATGAAATTACCGTGGCAACTATAGTTGGAGTCCAGCCAACACCGCCAGAAATGTGTTTATATTCGGTAGCGACTTCCAATAGCCCCTGCTGCGACTAGTGCTGGAATACCTAAGAAGAAACTTAATTTCGTAACCGACACGCGATCAAATCCACGAAACAGACCGACTGAAATCGTTGCGCCAGAGCGACTAACTCCAGGAATGAGCGACAAGCATTGCCCCGCGCCAATCGCCAAAGTGTCTTTCCAGCTCGTCTCAGTTTCGCCACGCTTGTTATTTGCCGCACGATTGTCAGCCAGCCACATAACAATACTCCAACCAATCAGCCCAAACGCCACAAACCACAAACTGCGCAGAACTGTTTCAACTTCGTGCTTAAATAATAATCCGACAATCGCAATAGGAATTGAGCCGATAATAATTGCCCAACCATATTTATAATCAAACTTTCGACGCGCTCGCTTCCACCATAAACCGCGCCACCAAGCCTGTAAAATCCGCCAAATGTCGCTCCAGAAATAAATCACCGCCGCCAAAATTGCTCCGATCTGAATTATCGCCGTAAAAGCCACGACACTCGGATCGTCAATTCGCATTCCCAACAACTTCTCAGCAATCGTCAAATGTCCAGTCGAAGAAATCGGTAAGAATTCCGTAATTCCCTCGATTACGCCGAGAATAATTGCTTGCCACCAAGCCACGCTTAAAAATTACCTTTCATCCTTCAAGTGTAGCATTAGCGGTAAAATCATTCAAATGCGTGGGCCTAAGATTCGGTATTTTCTGCTTCAATCGAGTTGTGATAGAACAAACCACTAACATTCACGCCCGCAGGAGCATAAATTTTCAAGCCAGTTATCGGCTTATAAAACTTCAAGCACCCGTCAAAGAATATCGCGTTACACTTCTCAGAAACGGACAGCACAATTTTATCGCCATCGCGACGCACGTTAATTTCTGGCTTATTCGCCTTTGGTAAATCCACAAACTCAGCTTCCACCTTAAATTTGTCAGAATTTATTCGCGAAACATTCCCCACTGGCATATCGATAAAAAAATTGAATTAGCATTCGTCGTATCTGGAATATCGATATTCACTTTCTTCGTGAGCTGCTGCGATTCACGTGCATATTCCAAGCCAGCATGCGCGCTAAATATTGCGGCGCTTGCCAAACTCATAAAAACAACAGACGCCGACACGATCATTGCAATCACAGACATTCGATTAACCTTCCAAGCGAATATGCTACGCGTTACAATTGCGCCAAATATAACCGTCGCGATTCCGCCAATTGCCAAGGAAATCCACACTCCCCACGCCCACATTTGCATACTTAAACCGCCAAGCATATTAACCAAGGAAACACCAAGCGCCCCGCCAACAATCAGCCCAAACAGTATCGCTAGCGTCGTAAGTAGCACCACGGCACCGACAAAATATTGGAAAAATTTCGCAATTGGAGTTTTTCTGGCAGACACAGTTGAACTTCCATCAGCGGAAGCCTCTTTAAGTGCAGCCAAAGTTACTGGCTTCCCGCGCATTCGTAATTTGTCCGACGCGGTTTTTGCTGGCGGCATTGACACCCACATCGCGAGGTAAACCAGCACCATCGTGCCGAATGTTACGAACGGCGAGATAATTGCAATCAGTCGCACCCACAACGGATTGATATTAAAGTACGCCGCTATTCCCGCGCACACGCCGCCAACGACAGCCCTGTCTGTGTCGCGCATCAATTGCTTTTCTGGCTTCTCATTATCATCCGTCAATTCATCAGTTGCACCCTCGCTATCATCCAAAAAATCGCGCGGCTCGCCCATTTTGATTTTTAATCGCCAAAACGTCATCGTCGCTAATAACACCTTCTTTCATCACGCCACGCTCGGCTAGAATTTCAACCATTCGCGCCTCAATTTCCTTCATCGCTTCCGCGTCGGCGTGCATATTTTTTTCTGAATCGAATTAAGATATTTTTTTAGCGATTTCTTAGCGTCAATTTCCACACTAAACGCCGTTTTTGCCAGATGAATCCTGGTTATTTCCTTCATTATTTTATTCCTTTCTCTAAGTTATCAAGCGAATTATTTAGCATATTTATGCGATCTTTAAGTTCATGAATCAATTGATCGCCGTGATCTGTCAATGAATAATATTTTTCGCGGCGGACCTTGCTCGCTTTCCTGCCATTCGTGTTGCAAATATCCGTCTTTTTGCAGCCTATTCAGCAGCGGATAAATCGTACCTTCGACCACTGTTAAATCCGAATTGTTCAACTGCTTAACGATATCGCCAGCGTACTGCGCTTTATTAGAACAAACCAGTAAAACGCAGTAAACCAAAAATCCTTTTCGCAATTGGACCGCCAAGCTTTCCGCATAGCTATCAACGTCCACTTTCACCTTCTTTCGGTATATTAGAACCCTTAATTTTGCCGTCTTTGATCAAGATTTGATAATCGCATTTTCTTAGCCAAATCAACGTCGTGCGTCACGATAATCAGCGTCGCGCCTTCTTGCTTGTTGTAATTGAACAGCAATTCTTCCACCTTCGCGCCAGTTTCGCTATCCAAATTTCCCGTAGGTTCGTCCGCAAAAATAATCTGAGGACTGCCGACAATCGCCCGCGCAATCGCCAAACGCTGCTTCTGACCGCCCGACAAATCCTTTGCACGATTCTTACGCTTCTCATACAGATCAACCGCCTTCAGCGCCTCATTGATTTTACTTTCCCTCAAGCCCCTTGGCATTTTCACAATTTCCAGCGGCAAACTCACATTATCCGCCACGCTTTCATTGCCCTGAACAAAGAAACTCTGGAAAATAAAACCTATTTTTCTCGCGCGGAACTCGTCAACTTGCTTTTGTTTCAATTTCAGAATGTCCTGACCGTCAATAATCACTTGGCCTTGCTGCGGTCGATCCAAACCAGAAATTGCGTGCATTAGCGTCGATTTTTCCTGAACCAGATTTTCCCAAAATCGCCACGCTCACGCCCGTCGGAATCTGCAAGCTCACATCATTTAGCGCCACAAACTGGTTCTTCTTTTTGCCGTAAATTTTCGTCACATTTTTAAGCTCAATCATAACAATTCTCCTATTCCGTTCTTAACGCTTCAATTGGATCTAATTTTGTTGCCTTGCGGCTCGGCAGCCAGCCAGAAAGTACCGCCATAATCATCAGCCCGATTATCAAAAGTCCCATTTGCAGAGGATTAACGACTAATAGATTCGTGCCTTGCTCCAACTTCAGGAAATTAGCAATCATAGGATTGAGTAGCGACATCAAACTCGCCAAACCAACGCCGATCAAACCACCAAGAAGCCCAACCCACGCCGCTTCATATCTAAACATTTTACCGATATCACGACCTCGCATTCCCAAAGCTTTCATTAGCCCAATCTGACTAGTTCGCTCCAAAACCGAAATGTACATCGTATTAACAATTCCAAACACGCTCGCAAGTAACGCCAAACCACCAAACCCAATCAGCGCCATTTGGGCCATATTCACAAAAGTCAGCATAGCCTTGCGTACATCCTGAACCGAAGACGCCATGTAGTCCTTACCAAGCTCACTCTTCACCGCCTCAACATTTTTCTCATCATCAACCGACGCAATTACATAAGAATAATCATTAGGCAAATCTTTAGGGTGACTAAAGTCGTAAATATCCTTAGCGTCGTCCACAGAAACGCGCACGGCTGGCTGATAAAACAGAATCGTGTCCGAAGGTTTATCGACTGCTGCAACTTTCAGAGATATTTCTTTGTCAGCGTTTTTGCTTGGCGATTCTCCTTTTTTCAGTCCCAGTGTAATCGTTTGTCCAATTGCTGATTTTGCATCACTAAATCCCATTTCTTTTTATGTAAGATTCTGGAATGACAACCTCGCCCTTTTTGGCATAAAATTGTCCAAATTACCAGCCGCAAACTTCATTCGAGTTTTATCAAACTTCACGGTTACACTCGGTACGAATTTTTTGTCACTTGCCGAACTTTTGGCATATAAAACTCCATACATAGAATAAGCTGGCGTCACTTTTTCTACGTGCGGAGTTTGCTGTATTTTTTTCACATCGTTATCAGTCATCGAATATTTTTTTCTATCGCCTTAGACTGATCCTTTTCCGTATCTTCCGAGTCGCTATATTCTGGAAGATTGCTATCAGGTCCCGACGAGGTCACTTTTTTATAAACCGAAACAGATTTTTTATCGCCAGCCGCGTCGACCATACTGTTCGTATACAGCCGACCGCCTTCTCCAGCCATCATCGCCAGACCAATTGTAAACGCCCCAACTGAAATTGCCAGCGCGGTTAAAATCGTGCGACCTTTTGATTGCCCCAAATTTCGACCGGCGCGTTTAATAATGTCAATTCTTCTCACATTAAGCTCCTTGTTGATTTACTATACATAGTACTATGTTATACAAGGTACCTTAAATAGTCAAGGTATTTTTGAAAATAATATTCAAAAAATCGCAGGCTCTGTCAGCTTAGGGATCGCTATTTTCGCCTAGCTTTAACTATCTTCGCCAAGCCATTAAGCGCGCGCTTATAAAAAGAGTCAGAAGAAGTACCGCTATCACCATTCACACGCTCCCGCGACTCGCCGTCGCTCACACTGTCCTGAATCTCACGACTGCCCGCAGTAGCCCCGTCCTTCTCTATCGACTCATTATCCACCAAACCAGCCATATATCTAGCGGCATCAAAAAACGTCGGATCTCCCCAAATCTTGACTTCTCCATCATCTCCGTAATCAACTACTGCAGAAATAACCTGCTCGTCGTCCTTATTGTAGATTTCATCATCAATTCCATCGTAATCATCAATCTCTTCATCGCCATATTCAACGTCAAAGCGTCCGCTATAAAATCGACAATCGGCGACAATACCACGGCACAAATCCCCTTGGTCATTTCTCTGCCATACGCTCATCAATATCACCAGATCAGGAGTAGACAGATCAGCCTCCTCAAGCAGCTTAACAGACTGTCCTTTACTGATAATTAGACGACCACTTCCCTCTGCCCTAGACTCATCAATATATATCACATCCTGTGGCGATACGTCCGAATAGGTGTCGAGTGTATATAGCACTTCAGGAGACATTGTCTCGGCTGTAACTTGTCGTAATCTATCAGGCACTCCATTATTATATTCTTCAAACATTTTATAACCTCCTCAATTTAATCTTATTCCTCGTCATACTCATCTTCAATCTCTTGATCCAGAATCTCTTCAATAACGTCTTCTAGCGTAATAATTCCCAGCTCCGCCTCATCGTCCATCACCACAAACAAATGATTGTGCGTTTGAATGAATCGACTTAAGACCGTATCCAGACGCGACCTCTTGTCAATATCATAAATTTTATCGCGGTACAATTGACTAATTGGCAACGGCAAATCTCGTCCAACGACATCCTTCACATATAAAACTCCGACCAATTCCCCGCCAGATTGAACCGGAATTCGCGAATGTCCAGCGTGCTTTATTTGCGCCAAAAGTGTAGCATCTAACTCATCATCCAAATCCACGACAAAAACCTCGCTCATCGGCGTAACCAAATCGCCAGCCGTCTTTTTTACTAAACTGCAACGCACCCGCCGCAATTCGACTTTCATCATAATCAACCGGACTGTCAGATCTAACGGCGTGCTCGTGAATAATCTCCTCCAGCTCCTGATGAGAATATAATTGCGGCGTTTCCTTACCCAGCCAGCGATTCAACAATTTCGACATCGGCTGAGCAAGCGGCCAAAATAGCACGTAAATCACATCAAGCAACCAAAAGAAATATCGCACGAATCGATATCCACGCTGCGAGAAAATCGCCTGTGGCAAAATCTCACCAAACATCGTGATGAGAAGCGTCGCAATCAAACCGCCAACCACGCCATTCGTCATATTGCCAAGCAAAATTGACATCGCGGTATTCACGCCGACATTGCCAAGCAAAATACAGAAAATCAAATAATAGCCGTCTTTTCGATATCGATACACTCGCGCCGCAATTTTGTCGCCTTGCCTGGCCTTTCGCTTTAGGTCGTCTGGTCGTGCCATCATTAAACCAATATTCAGACCGGAAAATAGCCCAGAAAGCGCCAATAGAACAGCCGCCGCCAGCCATAATAAAACATCAGACATAATTATAACCTCTACTCTGAATCGTAGCTAAAAAAACATCCTGCCAGAAAAATAACTCCAATAAAAAAATCCATATCTTTAATTATACCAAATTCTACCAGCCGCCGCCTCCGCCGCCGCCTCCGCCGCCACCAGCAAATCCACCGCCAGACGAACCGCCAGAAGTTGAAGAATAATCACTAGCATGGCCAGCCGCCGTCGACAAACCGCTTAGTCCAGACGAAAAACGCCACAGCATTGAACATGCCTTGCCCAACATACCAATCTGGCGCCTCGCCAACTTGCTCGTAATATTTGCCCATTTGCTTGCTCCAATTTTTCTCTTGCCCCAAACAACACAGCATAAGGCAAAACTCTTTCATATAATTTAACGAGTTGTTTTCCGTCGTTCACATCAACAACTACTTTTTCCGCACCCTCAGGACTTTGTAGAATATTCAAGCGCTCAGCTTCAGCCACACCAATATACATTTTCAATCCCTCTAAATATCGCCTCAAATTTAAACCTTTATCTGTCAACGACCAACCTCTGGACGCGAAGACGAGCATAATTGACATAACAAGGAACATCGGTGACAAAAACAAAACAGTCAACACAAGAACTCGCTTAAACCACCCTCTCATTATTCGTTGCACCTCTGGATTTTGCTCGCATAAACCATATTTCTCTCTGGCTAGCGTCTCCAGATTCTTATCATCGTCACGTGTTCGCGTCATGTATTTTATATTATTTTGAAGATTTTTCAGATTTAGGCGTTGACCTGGTTTTGGAATAGATGGACTGTCGAACATATCCTGGATAATTTCAATTTCCTCGGCTTTAAGCTCTTGCAAATCTTTAATAATTTCAATCTCATATTGCGCACCGCTAAACAGCGAAGATTTTTTCACTTCATAAATTTTAATATAATGCCGAACCGCCAGGTCTAATAATTGCGCAACCTTTGGCAAAGCCTTTAGCCTTGAATGGATCGTATTTTTTCAAAACATATGTCGACATCAAAACACTAATATCCTCTGGCGGCAAATATTCCGGTGGAATCGGTTTTAACTCCTTCTCTCTGCCGACTAGCCGCATATATCGAATTATTAGAAAAATCGCCAAAGGTGTCGCGATTGTATAAGCCAAAATCTGCATCAAGTTCCAAATTCCAATCAACTTTTCCATTAGCGTTTCTTGATATCCAGAAAAAGTCCCGTCCTTAAATCCAACCGCCACAGTTACGCCCTGTTGACGACTCAATTTATCTATTTTTACAGTAATCCGACCCTTATCTTCGCTCAAATCGCATTGCGTCGTCGAACCTCGACTGCCAACATAACAAAAAGCTTTTCCTTGCCTTGCCGCAACCAAAGACTCATCAAGTTTCACGGAAATTTGCACATTTTCCATCGGGACGCGCCATTCGTCACCGATCACATCCCAATAGAATTCATCACGCCCCTGTATTACTATAATTCTTAGTTACATCATGCTGTGTAAACTTAATAATATAAGTTTTCTCGCCTTTCACGTAAGTGTTTTTATTGCCAATCCTCAGCTCATCGCCATTCCAAGAATATTCGAGCGACGTACCATTTTCATCAGTCACAGATTGCAATGAAAAATTCGTCGAGTGATTATCGTACTTCTTAACAAAAACTGGCGCGATTCCCCGATTTTGGTTCGGCGGAAAATTAGCAGTAATTCGCCAAGTAGCTTCCAATTTTGATCGATTATCAGAGTCGCGACTCAGTGAATATTCCGCATCAAATTTTGTGATAGTAAAATTATCCGTCGAGCGTGCCGCAAACGCCATTTTACCAGACCCAGCCAACAATAACCCAACAGTTAATAGTCCCAAAAGAAAACGTTTCATGCTTTAATTATAGCAAAATTACAAGTTGACTTGCGGATAAATCGCCCGAGTTGTTTCGTCAATTTCGCTCTTAAGCTGCGGGAACGGCACACCTTCACGCGCTGTAACGCCCTCGAAAAATCCAGAATACTCGCTCAGAATAGCCCCAACCACAAGCCGGCGGCATTCCATATTCCAACATCTCAACATAATCAATATCAAGCATCATCGCCTCCTCATCACCAGCGTCACGCATTTGTTGCTGTTCAAGGAAACGATTTAGCTGGTCAATCGGATCATTCAGCTCAGAGAATCCATTGCCCAATTCCGAACCAGCGATCACTGGCTGAAAAACGCTCCACCGTCTCTGGATTTTTCCGGATTAGTCTTTGACAACGGACTAATAAACTTCGGCGTATTCACCAACCAAAACCGGACCAGCAACATCTTTACGGATATTCTTCCATAATTTATCAATACTGCGCGGAATAGAATCAGTTTTTCGACTTCCAAATTATGTTCTTTCAGCTTAGCGGCAACTTCTTCAATTGTCGTGTTATAAACATCGATTCCGTAATGTTTGCGAATGACTTCAGCGTAATCCCAAACTTCCCACTCGCCACTCATATCAACGTTGAATTTGCCCAATTGGAATTGCAGAGTGCCAAAAGTCTTCTGAAGCACGTCTTTATACATCGACTCCATAAAACGCATTCCCTGCTTCCAGTCCCAGTAAGCCGCGTACCATTCCATAGCAATATGCTCCGGCAAATGCTCGTCCGAGTAATTTTCATTGCGAAAACGCGGACCGAGGTCATAAACTTTCTCAAATCCAGCACCAATCAATCGCTTCAATGGCAATTCATGGCTAATTCGCAAATAAAATTGCTGATCACCCAGCGCATCCATATGCGTCACAAATGGGTTCGCGTCCGCACCGCCAGTTGTATGCTCCAAAACAGGAACATTAATCTCGATGAAACCGTGACTATTCAAATAATCTCGCGTTGCTTGCCAAAACTTACTTCGACGAACGAATCGCTCGCGAACTTCGGGATTGACATTCATATCAACATAACGTCGGCGCAAGCGCTCTTCCTTATTCTCTAATTTTTCCGGCATTGGTCTCAACGATTTAGTCAACAATCTAAGTTCGCGTACACCAACGGATTTTTCGCCCGTTTGTGTCGTGGTCATTACGCCCTTCGCCTCAATAAAATCGCCCGTGTCCAGCAATTTAAGCTGCTTCACTCCAAGCACACCACGCGCAGCGTCTAATTCCGCCACGTCATCACGCTGTAAGTAAAGTTGAACATCACCAGATTGATCACGTAATTTAATAAATGCCAATTTACCAAAACTGCGAATAGATGCCACACGACCCGCAACAACAACTTCCTTACCAGCTAGCTCATCATACTTAGACAAAACCTCAGCACAAGTATGAGTTCGTTCTGATTTTGCTGGATATGGTTCAACGCCCTAATTGACGTAATGTTTCCAGTTTTTCGTAGTCGTTCGTTTCGATAATCTTGTAATGTGGCCATAACAGAGATAATTATAGCACATTATACGCGGCAAATCCCGCTAGGTTTAAGATATCGACTTAATAATGTAGGTAATTTCGGCTTTTGGCGTTTTAATTGTAACTTCATCACCGATTTTCTTACCAATCAATTCTTTACCAATTGGCGACTGATCTGAGATTCGTCCAGCCAACGGATCGGCTTCAACTGGACCAACCACTGTGTAAGATACGGTTCTTTCTGGGCACTGCAATTCAACTGTACTGCCCAAACCAACACTTGAGCTGCCGCTGGATTTAATAATTTCGGCGTTCTGCAGAATATCTTCAATTTCCAAAATTCGCGTTTCCACCAAGCCTTGCTCTTCGCGTGCAGCGTCATATTCCGCGTTTTTCACTCAAGTCGCCAAAAATCTCGTGCTGCCGCAATTTTTTCAGCAATTTCGCCGCGTCGCCCCTTCAATTCTGCCAATTCTTTTTCTAAATCAGCCTTCCCGGCTTCTGTAATTTGATAAGTTTTTTTCATAAAAATTTCCTCCTCTACTGTATGTAGTGGTATTAGTCTTACGATCTACACTAAATATAGTGTTTTTTTAATTAGTCTTGATTAAGTCTATCTGAGTATATCAATCACTATTTGTTATGTCAATATAATCAGCCCCTACCGACTAAGACAAAAATCCATCAATTGCTGATAATCCATTTTTCGCGTTTCGCCAGTTGCTCGTTCCGTCAATTCAAACAAGCCATCACCGTCAATCGCTCGATCGCCAATCGTTATCCGCCATGGCAAGCCCATAAGCTCAGCATCAGCAAATTTCACGCCTGGACGCTCGTCGCGATCATCAAGCAGCGCATCGACGCCACTGTTAGCCAGCTCGTCATAAAACTTTCCTGCTAGTTCCTGACCCTTTTCACCAATTGCAACAATATGAACCTTAAACGGCGCAACATTTTCTGGCCAAACCAAACCTTTATCGTCAGCGAACTTCTCAACAATCACGCCCATAACTCGCGTAATTCCAATACCATAACTTCCCATATAAGCGTATCGCTCTTTACCTTCAGCGTCAGTAAATACCAACTTCATTTCTTCGGATTTCTGCGTTCCGAAATTAAAGATATTGCCAACTTCGGCAGTTTTCACCTTTTCCAACTCACTACGATCAACACCGAGCTCCTCAATTGCCCTCATCCAAAACTTCCTCATTAACAGCGATATTTTTGCCACGATGCAAATAAATATAATCCTCACCAGCATCGCAAATCGTCTGAAACTCATGGCTAAACTTCGTAAAAGCGCCGCCAGAAGCAAACGTCACATACGTTTCATCACCAATTCCAAATCGGTCATAACAACGCTTATACGCCTCAATAACCGAATTGTAATAACTATCCAAACTCTCCTTACTGTCGTGAATCGAATACATATCCTTCATCATAAATTCACGACCACGCATAATTCCACTCTTAGCGCGAAGTTCGTTTCGCAATTTGTTCTGGAATTGATAAACGCTAATTGGCAAATCTTTGTAGCTCTTTAAGTAATTACGAAGAAGATCAACAATCGGCTCCTCGTGCGTCCAACCAAAACCAATGTCCGTGCCGTCTTGCAGCTTAGACTTAAACCAAACGTCGACCAATTCATCGCTCCAGCGACCAGTTTCTTGCCACAATTCCTTTCGCTGCAAAGTGCTCATTACCAATTCCTGGCTATTAACCTTGTCCATTTCCTCACGAACAATTTGCTTCATATTCTCAAGAACTCTCAAACCCAACGGCAAAAACGAATACACGCCCGCCATCGTTTTATGTACGTAGCCAGCACGAATCAAAAGCTGGGCATTTCGCGCAACCTCGCCAGCTGGCGCCTGCTTTAAAGTTTTAGTAAAAAGTTGTGTCATTCGCATATTTTTCTCCTTTACATAAATATAAATGGCAATAACGATTCTGTCTGATTAACTGCGCCCGTATTGATAAACAAGAAATAAAAAGCTATTCCGTTTTTCATCATATGCATCATAATAGGCACCCAAATTGCACCAGTATATTCCCTGGTCGCACACATCACCAGGCTTAAAGTAAATGTATCAACTGCCACCGCCCATTGCAATGGCGAATCTGGACCAACCCAAAGATGTGCCGCGCCAAACGCTATACTTGTTACGATAATTGACAGCCAAATCGAGAAAGAATTGCGCAACTTGCCATAAAGATATCCGCGATACAAAAAGTTCCTCAACAATCGGTGCCAGCACCACCAATACAACAAACGCCATGATAAATTGCCAATGAGTCGCCAACATACTCTGACTGAACGGTATGACCTGCTTTTGCTGCATATCCACCGAGAAAACACCACTGGCGATGCTCATCGCAACCATTGTTAGTAAAAAGTAAGCTACGAAAGCAAACGGAGAAATGAATATTTCCAAAAACGTTGGCCAGTCATTCACACCCAAATTGCTTAAAGTTGTTCGGCGCTTCTTAACCAAAAACGGTACAGAAATCACGATAATTAACGACAAAATATATACGACAACCGAAAGCACCGTGTTAAAAATAACTGGATTCACAGAATTGAGAGGTACGCCGATTTTTGCCAAAGCACCGACCGCCAATGAAACAATAACCTCCACCGCCAAAAATACGCCATAAACCCAAGCTGGGAGCGCCAAAATCAGCCACCATTTGCGGTTTTTTATTTTCTTAGAAGAGCTTTCCAACATCACTGATCGTCACCAAAATTGTTAAGATTAATAGGATCAACATACCGGTTGCTTGAATATTTTCCTCGCGCTCTTTTGTTAAATCTTTCTTAAATAAGCGGAAAATTGTCATCGTGAACCAGCGACCGCCGTCAAGCGCTGGAATTGGTAAAATATTCATCACTGCCAGCGTCAGCGAGATTAACGCCGCCACGAAAATGATGTACTCAATTCCAGAACTGACAACTGACGGGAATAATACACCCAGTATGCCAATTGGTCCTGCTACGCTCCCGCTGACAGAGGCCAAATCAGCTCGTGCAGACTCTTTTGATTCTGCGGAACCGAATATTTGTCCGATTGATCCGTGCACGGTTTTTACCAATAACACACCAACGCCTTTGATAGTTTCATATGACAATTGCCCAGTAGTTGCCACACCCACAATAGGCGCCGACCATGTACTATACATTTTCTCCGTCTGCCCCGGAATAACGCCCAGATATCCGCCTCCCTTCGCGGACTTTTCATCATTCAACTGGACATCAAGCGACGATTCTTTGCCGTCACGCTTATACTTGACGTTGATTTTTTTGCCAGCATTCTCCTTCGTTACAATTGGCACTTTCCCGCCTCTGTAAGCGACTGACCGTTTATCTCAATCAGTTCGTCATTAACCTTAAGTCCGGCTTTATCGGCAGGCGAACCCGGCGTAACTTTCGCTATCGCCACTGGCGAACGCCTAACCTCCGTATCAAATGGCAATTGAACTTGGTTCGACAGGATTTTTCGGCATGCCAATTATCGCAAGAATCGTGAACAAAACAATCGCAGTTATCCAGTTCATCACGACGCCAGCCAGCAAGATTTTCGTCTTCACCCAAAACGTCGATCCGCCATATGTGCCCTCGCCTTTTGCAGAATCATATTCACCTTTCAATCTAACAAATCCACCAAGCGGCAGCCAATTCAGACTAAACGTTACGTCCTCACCCAAGAAACTTCGCTTTACTTTCCATTTTTGCGGCAGGCGGAAATCCGATCCCAAATTCCTCAACCTTGACGCCGTTTCTCTTGGCGACAATAGCATGACCTAATTCATGCAAAACCACCAATAAAATGAGAACAAATAGCCCTAAAAGTACTCCCCAAATAATCATTTTCCAAACCGCCTATTCCGATTAGCATATTCCTCTAAAATCACCGACACGTCATCCGTTGTCATGTCTGGCCAATTTTTCTCAATAAACATCAACTCACTGTACGCTGATCGCCACAACATAAAGTTGCTGAGCCGCTGTTCGCTAGAAGTTCTAACAATCAAATCGCACGGCGGCACCTCTGGCGCGTATATATTTTGAGCAATCAACTCGGGCGTAATTTCCTCAGGAGAAACTCCAGATTGAACAATTTTTTTAACCGCATCAGCAATTTCCAAATGTCCGCCATAATTCAAGCATAAGACCAGTTCTCCATTTTTTTCAGATCGGCGGTCTTTTTCCTCAGCCTCGTCAATCGCTTTGATCAACTGATCCGACAAGCCTTCCCTGGACCCAACAACCCTCAATCGAACCTCATTTTCAATAAATATCGGAAGATCAGCCTTCAGTATGTTCAATAGCAATTTCATCAAATGTCGAACTTCTTCCTCTGACCGCTTCCAGTTTTCCGTACTAAAAACGTAAGCGCTCGCATATTTCACACCTCGATGAAGAACCTCCAACGCCACGTCTTTTAGCGCGTTATAACCCGCCAGATGCCCTTCGTATGTCGGCAGACCATGCTGCTTTGCCCACCGCCGATTTCCATCAACAATAAACCCGATATGCCGTGGCAAATTAGCATCTTCACTCATTATTCGCCCTCCATTCATCAATTAATTTCACATCCTGAACATCTTTTTCGCGACTGCGCCAGCTCTTTCCATTTGCGCAGAAATTCCAAGTCAACAAACCTCACGCCATCATATTTCACCACATAATCAAGCAAATCGTCATAACTAACAGCTTGCCCATCAAAAACCCAGCCGTCCCAAACTTCAGCCGAACCGTCATCTTTTACAAAATAAAAACGCTGATTGTCATCAAACTTTTTAAGCCAATCGCCACTTTCCTCAGAGAGCTTTTTCATCAAATCAGAACTTGCCGCAAGATCAATATCACTAGCTGGACGAATCCCCAATTGATCCAAAATTCCGCTACCAATAACAATAATTTGATCCAACGGCAAATTCAACGCTTTCACTTTATCGGCAAAAGTTTTCGCTCATTAAACGGTTAAGACGTCCTTTTCTTTCGCCTTAAACGCCCTCGTCAATTTGCGTTTGCATCTTACTCATTAAGCCGTCAATCTCTTTCTCTACACGCTTCAAATCGTCTTCGCTCAGCTCTTTATTGTCCTTCATTCGCTTAGCGTCCTTAAGAGCGTCTTGGCGAATATTACGCATCGCAATTCGAGCCTCCTCAACTTTCTCGCTGACCTGTTTCACCAGTTGGTGGCGGCGCTCTTCGGTCAAAGCTGGAACTGGAACGCGAACCACTCGCCCATCGTCAGACGGATTAAAACCTAGACTTTGATTGTCGCGAATTGCAGAGGAAATTGCTGTAATATTACTCGGGTCAAATGGCGTAACTAACAACATTTGCGCCTCTGGAGCGGTTACATTTGCAACTTGATTAAGCGGCATTTTTGAACCGTAAGCCTCAACCATAACACCGTCAAGCATTCCAGCGTGCGCCCTGCCCGTTCGCACCTTCTTCAATTCATCTTGAAAAAGCTAAACGCTGCATTCATTTTTTCTTCATAAGGGTTTGTGTCGAACATATTTCCTCCAATTTATCTATCCGTTATTATATCAAACTTCAAGCGTCTTGTCTGCTAATTTTGCCTTACGCCCCGTGCTATAATAACAGAGTGATTTCTAAGATTAAGCTATACAATTTCCGGTCTTATCATCTGCACGAAGCGGCTTTTAGCAATTCTGGGACGGTAATCGTTGGACCAAATGGCACCGGCAAGACGAATCTGCTCGAGGCGGTTTATGTGGCGCTACGTGGCAGTAGTTTTCGTGGCAGTCTCAGCGACTGTATGACGCTGAACGCTCCGCAAACAATTGTTCATCTGGAGGGTGATTTCGGCGAACGACGTATTAAGCTAGACTCAATTTCCGGAAAAATCAACAAAGAATTCATCATAAATGACAATAAATCAAAGGTCTTAACCAGAAAAAACCGCTTGCCAGTTGTTTTATTTGAGCCAAGCGAACTAAGATTAATTTCCTCCTCACCGTCCCGACGACGCGACTTTCTGGATGGCTTAATTGCCCGACTTGACCCCAAATACGACACAGATTTAAGAGCTTTCAATCGCACTCTTTTACAACGTAACGAACTCTTAAAATCCCACCAGGAAGACTCATCAATTTGGCGCGACAACCTGTTTGCTTGGGATATAAAATTTGTCCAATACGCAACCAACATTGCCCAAAAACGAGCCAAATTTATCCAGATAAACGAGCCTCGCATAAAAAATTTATACGAATCTTTGGCGGGAAAAAGACACGCAATTATCAATCGAATATGGCGCTATTGTACCTCTGGAAAATTACGACCAAGCTCTACTAAATCGCTTAGGAAAAATCCCGCGAATATGAAATAGCTACAGGCTTCACTTCTGCCGGACCACACCGTGAAGATTTCACAATTTTCCTCCATGATCAGCCCGCTATTAAAGTTGCTTCACGTGGCGAAATGCGAACCATTATGCTGGCGTTCAAAGTTGCTAGAGCTTGAAATGCAGACAGAGATTAGTCAATCTCGACCACTCATTTTACTGGACGACGTTTTCTCGGAACTAGACGCCACTCGCGAAAAACTTCTTCAGGAGACGATCCAAAATCACCAATTTATCGTCACTACGACAGATGCGCGCCACCAAAAAGATGGCTGCTCAATAATTTCACACAATAAAAAAATCGACCGCATCACTACGGCCGATTTCTTCTCTGTGTGAAAATCTATTCGCTTACACCCAGCTCGATTCGCTTAAATTGACGAATAACGATGTTCTCGCCTAATTTAGCAATCGCTTCCTTAATGTGTTGCTCAACAGTCTTAGAATCGTCCAAAATATACGCCTGGCTCATAAGAACCTGTTCAGCAAAGTGCTTCTTCAATTGACCTTCAACGATCTTTTCGCGCATTTCTTCAGGCTTGCTTGCCAAAGATTCGCTCGCCATAAGCTCAGCTTTAACGCGATCCATTTCCTCTGCTGGAATGTCAGCTTCAGAAACATACTTTGGGCTCATCGCTGCAATTTGCATAGCAATTTCGTGCGCCAACGTCTTAAAGTCATCAAGTCGAGCCACGAAGTCAGTTTCGCAGTTTACCTCAACGATAACGCCAATTCGGCCAGAGTGAACATAACCTTCAATCAAACCTTCACGGGCTTCACGATCGCCCCTTCTTTTCAGCTTTCGTCAAGCCTTTTTTTGCGCATAGCTTCCAAAGCTTTATCGAAATCGCCCTCAGCTTCAACCAAAGCTTTTTTAGCGTCAGTCAAGCCTACGCCGGTCAATTCGCGCAATTTTTTAATATCGTCAACAGAAACGCCCATCCTATTTCTCCTCTTTTTTAGCTGGTTTTTCTTCAGCCTTTACACTACCTGCACCTTCAGCAACAGCCGCAGTGAAGTAGTCTAATAGCAATTGAATGCCCTTAACAGCGTCGTCATTACCTGGAATTACGTAATCAATTCCTGTTGGATTAACGTTGGTGTCGACAATAGCAAATACTGGCACGCCCAAAGTTTGAGCCTCGCGAACTGCATTTGCGTCGGTCAATGCGTCAACTACAACAACAGCGCCTGGCTTGCCCATCAAATCCTTGATGCCGCCATATTTCATATTCAAGCTGTCGATTTCCTCTTGGAAACGCTGCACTTCAAGCTTGTTATAACGCTTTTCCAAAGTCACCTGAAGCCATTCGCTTTTCAAGATTCTTCAGCTTCTTAATTTGCTGAGCAATAGTTGAACCGTTAGTCAGCATACCACCAATCCAGCGCTCAACTACGTATGGCTGATTGATCTTTTTCAGCTGCTTCACGAACAACGTCTTTAGCTTGCTTTTTAGTACCAACGAACAAAACCTTGCGGCCTGATGCAGCAATCTTTGTCAATTCCGGCAAAGCCTTATCCAAAGCTTCAACAGTCTTAGTCAAGTCAATAATGTGACTATCCTGACGCTTACTGTGAATATATGGCGCCATCTTTGGGTGCCAGCGGCTGGTTTTGTGTCCAAAATGAACACCTGACTCCAGCAAAGCCTTAATGTCTACCTTTACAGACATTCTCTTCTCCTTTTGCCTCATCCGCTCACGATTTGGAGTGTGAAACGGATTGTGTCATTAAAATTAGTTACCTGGCAATTATACCACTATTCTTCATCAGGAGCAACTACCTCTTGACGAGACGCGATGAACTTTTCCATCTCTTGATCAAGCTCAATTGCTTCATTACTTGAAGAAGAAAGCTTCCGAATACTAAAATTCTCTCTTCCTTTCTCTACAACCTCAAGATAAGTAATTGTATCATCATGCACAAGAGCGGCATATGTACAGTTCTTTCTCCATATCAAATCTTTTGCAGTCATATCTGGCGCCGGCTCATCAATTAAGTTCGCCGACAGCTTAGGTAACAAAATCGAGCCAACTTTTGCTCCGTTTTTTCTATTAGAAGTAGTACTCTCGTAGACATCAAATGCCACAACTGAAGTGTGCACCTCCACTGGTATAGCATTAGAAGAATCGACAACACTCTCATGAGGATTAAACAGCTTTGCGCTAGTAGTATACTTAAAAGAATTAGGAGATAGACCTATATTAAAAAGCCAAACCAAGCATACGATCAAGATCTGATAATGAATCTTTACGCACAATCGAATCTATCTCATTATCTTCATAGCCATCAGGTTGATCCAGTATCTCGCTGACAACCTGTATTTTTCTTTTTTCTTCACCGCGTCGAAACGCCTCATTCGCCAAGCTGTTTAAATTATGATTATTCCAAAGTGTAGGTTGCCTTTCCGTATCCATATTATATAACTCCTTAATTTTCCTAATTATCAGAACCAGTTATACTCTCTCTCTGATTTGTCAAGTATTTCATCATATTTTTGACAATTTGCAAACGACATGATTGCAATGTATATTCGTGCTGCTGGTGATATTTGCATTACTCCGTTTTTTCTGTTAAAATACCAAGGTTATGAAAAGCAGTATTCACCCACAGAACTATCGCCCTGTCGTATTTAGCGACGAACAAGCGGGCTTCGCGTTCTTGACTCAGTCAACAGCGCAAACAACCGAAACTATCAAATGGGAAGACGGCAACGAATACCCATTAGTTAAGGTTCACATTTCATCAGCTTCACACCCATTCTTTACTGGTGAGGAAAAGATTATCGACACCGAGGGTCGTGTTGATCGCTTTAAGGCTCGTCAAGCAGCCGCTGAAGCTCGTAAAGCAGCTTTGGCAAACAAAGCAAAAGAAAGCCAACGCTAAAAAGCAACTAAAACTGATTCTCCAAAAATCAGACAAAAAGACTAAATAATCTGACAAATTAGTCCGACAATTCAAAAACCGCTCAATCACTGGGCGGTTTTATTTTTATATTAATTTAACTTGACAATACTTAGAGATATCTGTCAATGTATGATATAATTTTATAGATATGGCAAAGATTTCTTTTAGATATGGATTCTCTGAAAAATGAACGAGCTGATTTGAGCAATTTTTAACGCAACCTGACGCTTACAGCTCGCCAGATTTTACGGTAAAAACAAACGATTTTTCAGAATTAGAAACGCTTATTTCCAAAGGGTGAAGAGCGAGAAAAATCTGGAAAAAAACTTAGTAGAAGCCAAAAGAAATTAGCAAACGAAGGCGGCGAGTGGCTGCCCTGGCGAAACTTGAAATTGCTGAAACCGAAGCTCGATTGACCGAATTAGAAGAAGAATTATTCATCCCTACTTACCCCGAAAGACCCCAACGATGAGAAAAAAATATCATCATGGAAATCCGCGCTGGTGCGGGTGGCGATGAAGCGTCGTTGTTTGCGGCGGAACTATACCGCATGTACTTTACGTTGGTGCGAGTCTAACGGCTATAAAGTAGAATTAATTAGCGAATCAGCCAACGATTCTGGCGGCTATAAAGAAGTTATTTTTCATGATCAAGGGCGACGCACCATACTCTAAATTGAAGTTCGAAGGTGGCGTACACCGAGTTCAGCGAGTTCCAGTAACTGAAAGCCAAGGTCGCGTCCACACTTCAACTGTAACGGTAGCAGTTTTGCCAGAAGCAGAAGAGGCTGACATTGAGATAAATCCAAACGATTTGCGCGTTGATATTTACCGCTCCAGCGGACACGGCGGACAGAGCGTGAACACCACAGACTCAGCAGTGCGAATTACCCACTTGCCGACTGGAATGATCGTCACAAACCAGGATGAAAAAGTCACAATTAAAAACCGCGAAAAAGCCATGAGCGTGCTTCGTTCGCGATTGTTACAGATGAAAATTGACGAGGAAAACGCCAAATTAAGCGCCGAGCGACGCTCGTTGGTCGGAACCGGTGACCGCTCGGAAAAAATCCGAACCTACAACTTCCCTCAGGACCGAATCACCGACCACCGCATTCACTACAGCCGCAGCAATATCCCCGCTGCAATGAACGGCGATATCGACGATTTGATTGAAAATCTACAGAGATATGAGCGCGAACTGAAAGCTCAGAATGCTGGTAATTAGTACGGCTTACGCGGCTTAGCTGACTCCAATAGTTCTGCCAACTTACTTATTTCGTCCACACCGACTGGTTGACGATTCAGCCCCATTTGTTGCTCTAATTTATCATTCTCTATTTCATTGTTACACCTATCAACCATACGTATTATGATGATACCTTCGGGGCGCAGTACTCTCTTTAACTCTCTCGACCGCTCAGCAATATTGTCATCGTACCTCAAAACCTGATCATCTTCTATATAATAATCATGCGTCTCTTTACGTCCCTCATCCCACTCCATAATTGATATGGATCGTTCTTTATCTCCATTATCAAGCAGAGCGGATTCCACACTGACCAATATATAAGATCCGTCTTTTTGAGGAATTTCTAATAAAACTTGCGATTTTACCCGATCCATCGATTCAGTATGATCGTAAGTTTCCGCGTCTCCCGCGAATCTAAGTAATGTCAACCAAACCAGATCATCAAATTCCGCTGCCGCCCGCAACTTTTCTTCGGTTGTCAGTTCAGGATTAAATCCTTCTGCAAACTCCATTTGCTTTGCGGCTTCACTACTGCGCGTATTATTTGGCAGTTCCATTATATATTCATTCCTTTCGCTAATGATATGAAGCCTATAATACTCTCTCTCTCTTGATTTGTCAATACTTTTTACCATTTTTCTCAGTTTTTGCAAGCATTTTACTTTTTACATTCCATAGATATATGTTATAATTAGCAACATGACTATCTCTGAATGGCTAAAAAGTACCACAAAATCCTTAAAAACGGCAAATCATCCCGTCCGCCAGATTAGACGCCGAATTGATATTAGCCAACACTTTACGAAAAACCGCACTTACCTACACGCTCACCTGGACGAAGAAATTGACCCCAGAAGATTCGATATCGCAAATGCCAGATTAGATCTGAGATTAGACCGCGTACCAATCGCCTATATTCTGGGCTATAAAGAATTTTACGGGCGTAAATTCACCGTATCTCCATCTGTTTTAATTCCCCGTCCTGAATCCGAAGATCTAATTTCATTGTTTTTAGAACTGACCGCCAGTGAAATTGCCGAAAAAGTTTTAATTGACGTTGGCACAGGATCTGGCTGCCTGGGAATTACCGCCAAATTAGAGAGGAGCAACTTGTCGGTAATTTTATCTGATATCAGCAAACCAGCCTTAAACATTGCAGAAAAAAATGCGAACGCCTTAAATGCGGACGTCCATATTCAACAGCAATCATTACTTAATGGTCAACTCAAACCAGTCGACTATATCTTTGCTAATTTACCTTACGTCGATAAGAGTTGGGACGTGTCACCAGAACTCAATACGAACCAGATATTGCGCTTTTTCGCCGAAGACGAAGGATTGAAATTGATATTGCAATTGATCTCACAAGCACCACGATGTCTCACCCCAAAAGGATTGTTATTTATCGAGGCAGATCCTCAGCAGCACAATAGAATAATTGACGAAAGCCGTGAAAAATGGTTTTTGTAAAAGAGAGTTCTCAATTACATCCTAGTCCTGCGTCTTACTAGTGCTAAAGATTAAATTACTACAGAATTTAAGAACACTAGCATCACTAAGATAATTCCGATAGTAAGAATCACCGGAGCGGATATGTCCGAAAATCGAATGGCTTTGTGTTTGTTGTAAGATTGGTAAGCTTTACTGGCGACGAGTGAAAATAGCAATAAGATTATCGTAACCTGTGAAACGCCGCCAAATAATGATTTTCCGTAGCTATAAGTCCAATAATACGACAGCCAACCCAGCTCAGCAAAGACGAGTCCCCAGATTGCCGAAAGTAAAACCGTTTGTTCCTCATCATAACTATGTAGGAAATGACGCGCAGAACTATAGCCAATCAAGAACATCAGAACAACAACCACAGAAACTGGCCACTCGTATGACACCACCATAAGCGCAGTTACGCCGACGAAAATAGCGATCAACGATTGCATAGCAACCTGCCAGCGCTTAGACATCGGCTTAATCACGACCAGCCAAATTGCATATAATATCGCCAATGCTACGCGGAAATAAAACACTGACGTAGGTAGATACATCAGACCAACAACGCCAATTCCAACCGTTAAGTCAACCAAGTTAGCCTGAATGTTTGCCCACCAAAAACGCGGACGAACGGCAATTATGCGCCATTTACTCAGTACAACAAGTGCTAACGCTGGAAACGGGGTCTGAAATGCTTGAGCAATAACAAGCAATGCAACCGCCAAGCCAATATTTAAGACATAGTAAACCAATTCGCTCCAAAACGTTCTTCGTTTAACAGTTTTCAGTAACTCCATAACTTACTCTATTATACCAAATTATGAGCCAGTTCCCACAACAACGATAAATTGTGCGTCAACATTCAAATTATACTTCGAGGAATCTGATGAAACCGAGCCGTACAACTCCTTAAATTTATCTTTTGTGGCGGTTTTTTCTTTACCAGCTGGCAATTGATAAACTTGAGTCTTCCCTAGTTTTTCATTGCCTGGAGCATTGCCGACATGAACAACTTTCATTCCTAATTCTGTCAATTTGTCCGCTTCTTTCTGCGCCGCACCAGCCACGCCAGAACCGTTCAAGACAGCAACTGTGGCTTTTTCCTTAGATAGCGGCGTTGCATAAATCTCAGACTTTATATAAGCGCGAATGTCGTCATAATCATACAATCCCGCAGCCGGCTGGACTATGCTTGCGCCACCCGCCGTGCCGGTAGTCATAAGTACGTTGCCTTCCTCTACAAAACTCAATCTGTGAATATCAGATTCTTTTATCTCCGAGCCAAGGTTCATAATTGTGCGGATTTCTTTCGTGTCAATGTTTGTGCGCAAGTTTTTTCCCATGGCATCCATCAGAGACGTCACCTTACCAAAGTCAGTCAGCGTTCCCGTGGAAGTAGCTTTGCTTTTCAGCGCCATAAGCACCAATTGCTGGTTTTTCTCTCGGTCAAAGTTAGATTGCTCCAGGCCATAAGTTGGCGCCACCAAACCACGCGCTCGAGAGAACCACATCGCTTTTTCGCCATCCATTTCGTGCTTGCCGTTAGTCAATTGCATATAGTGACCCGTTGGACATCGTTCGCGACGTTGCTGATAGTTCAATTCCTTCGCTCGGCACATCCAGTCCATGCTTGGATCAAGGATTCCCCGCGGATCACGACTCTGTACGTCAACAGTAACTCCGCCGACCGCATTGACAGCATCACGAATCACCGCAGTATTAATATGCGCCACGTATTGAATATCCATACCGAATATATCGCCGATGAATTTCTTAGTCTTATCCATTCGTTCGGCTTCTGCCTGCGCGCTATCTCCATTGTTTACGCAACCAAAATATTCATTGATTTTACCAGCGTAGCCAGAATTACATGCCATGCCAAATTTTACATACAAGTCACGCGGAATGCTAAACATATATGCATCCTTCTTTGTCTGATTGACGCTAAGAATCATCATTGAGTCGGTCAATGTCGCACCTGGATGGTCCGGATCGTCATCTGTTGTACCTAAAATCAGCACATTACTTCGGCCATAAGCATCCTCTTTCAGCTTCTGCTGTGAGAACAACCCTAAGATTCCGCCGTTATGGAACACCGAGTTCATCGTCTGCCATAATTTTAATAGCAGCCAGCCCGCCATAATTGCAATAATAATTCCGATAACTGCAAGAATAATCCTGGTAATTAACTTTTTCTTACGCTTCTGTTTGCGCTCCTGTCGATGAGAAGGCTTGGTATTTTCATCAATCGCCGCCAACGATTCGCTAATATTCTGCTTTAATTTATTAGCAGAAGTTGGTTGCTGAATATTTCTTGTCGCATTATTCGACACTTGTGGACTATCTTCGTTGCTACGAGGATGCCCGAGCGTAGTCGTTTTTTTGCTAGTAATTTCCCCCAACGAAGTTCGCTGTGGTCGCTTGGCGACAAATCCGTCCATCGACTGTTTGCGTGGTTTCATATCTATTGATTATAACACACAAAACGCTTATAATTGAAACAATGGACGCTACTTTTATGGATCGTCATCCGAAATTACAAGATGGCCTGGGAATGGTCATTTTCGTTGTTGGCGTGGTGATCGGTACACTTTTATTGAACACTTTTGTATTTCAAACTTTCAATGTTGAAGGTGCCAGTATGGAAAACAACGATGTACACTGGTGATCGTCTGATTGTCAATCGATTGCCTGTTACTGGTTCGAAATTGCAAAATAAAAATTACACCCCAAAGCGCGGACAAGTAATTGTGTTTAAGAATCCGAATTTTAACGCCTCGACAGGTAAAGATGAGTACATCGTTAAGCGCGTAATTGCCTTTGCTGGTGAGCGAGTTACTGTGAAAAACGGCACCGTAACTGTTTACAACACAGAGAACCCCGACGGATTTAACCCTGACGCCTCAGTCAATAAAAATGAGCCTGGACAGCCTACTTCTGGAGATGTCGATACGACCGTGCCAGAAGGCACGATATTCGTCATGGGCGATCACCGCCAAGGAAGCTATTCTTGCGACTCTCGAAACTGCATGGGACCAATCCCCCTTTATGACATCGTCGGACCAGTCAGTCTACGAATATTCCCGTTCAATAAAATTCGCTCGTTCTAATAAAAATTACTTTTCGAGCAATTCTCTTATTCGTTCAAATTCAAGATTATCCTTAAACTTGATACTAATCTGACCAGCTCCACGACCATTTGTACGGATTTTTACCCCTGTTCCAAATCGCTTTGAAAGACTTTCAATAGCATCTGCATGAGGCATATCTGCTGGGCGGCGTTTGTTCTCGATTGGACTAGCCTTCGCTTGCTTCCACAAAGTAACAACTTGCTCAATCCGTCGCGCTGACCACTCCTCGCGAATAGCTCGCTCCATGATATCTTCCGCGGCATCATCAGGCAAACCGATTAGAGGCCTTGCCTGCCCTTCATTTAATCGCCCCTCAAACAACGCCTGCTGCACAGACTTCGGCAATTTCAGTAGCCTTAACGTATTACTGACCGCACTTATAGATTTGCCACCCAAACGCTTGCCAATCTCCTCCAGCGTCATATTGAATTGGTCACGCAATTTTTGATAAGCAGTCGCAGTTTCAAGCGCATTCAAATCATGTCGTTGCAAGTTTTCAATCAAAGAAATCTCCAAGCGATTCTGGTCGCTCATACTCCTGACAATACACGGCACCTCTGTTAAATTCGCCCTATTCGCCGCACGCCAACGTCGCTCACCCGCCACGATCAGATATTTATCGCCTTTTGGCGTCACAACAATCGGCTGAACCACGCCATGCTCGCGCACCGATTCCGTCAACTCATTCAAAGCATTCTCATCAAAAAAAGCGACGCGGCTGATCAGGATCTGGGGCGACTTGATCAATAGCAATATCTCTCAGATGAGAAACTTTTCACATCCTGCTGTGCTGTCGGGATCGAACGTTTCATCAATTAAGTTAGTTGGAATCAATGACCCAAAACCTCTGCCTAAACCTTTTTTCATCGCTCCACCCTCTCTATAATTTCTTTCGTTAGCGCCTTATAAGCCCGAGAACCCTTTGAAAAACGATCGTACGCCCCAACTGGCGCGCCATGACTAGGAGCTTCAGCCAAGCGAATATTTCGCGGAATGCTATTCCTAAAAATCTTATCCGGAAAATACTTTTTAACCTCAGCGTGAACCTGCCCAGATAATGTAGTCCTGGAGTCCATCATCGTCAGTAAAACGCCCAATAATTCCAGAGGTGGATTAAGCCCCTTCTTTATCAATTTCATACTTTCCAAAAGCTGCCCCAATCCCTCCAAAGCGTAAAATTCCGCCTGAACTGGAAGCAATACGTAATTAGCGGCAATCATACCGTTGACCGTCAACAAACTCAAGCTCGGCGGGCTATCGATAATAATATAGTCGTAATCCGTCGCCTTCTGCAAAGCCTCTCGCAAGCGAACAAACCTTCCCTGCGCCTGCGCCAACTCCACTTCCGTATTCGCCAAATGAGGTGTAGCTGGAGCGATTGATAAGTTTTTATATTCCGTTGGCAATATGATATTCGCCAGGTCAATTTGTCGCATAATCACCTCTGATATTGTTGCGCCCAAATTCTGCTTATCTATCCCAAGTCCACTGGTGGCATTGCCCTGCGGATCAAAATCCACCAACAATGTTTTCTTGCCAGCTTTTGCCAAAAAATATGCTACGTTAATTGACGTTGTTGTTTTGCCGACGCCACCTTTTTGATTTGTCACTGCAATGATTTTTGTCATTCGTTCCCCTTTTTACCTGCCTTAATTATAGCATGAGCAGAACATAAATAACAGACATCAAAAAACCGCTTCCTTTGCGAAAGCGGCTCTTTGGATTATTTGATTGACGTAATTTCAATCTTCGTGTACTTCTGGCGATGACCAGTTTCTTTGTGTACGCGCTTCTTACTCTTGTAGCGGATAACGCGAAGCTTATCGCCCTTAACTTCCGCTTCTACGACCTTAGCTTTAACGTTAGATCCTTTTTACGGTTGGCGTACCAACCTTGATTTTATCACCATCAATCACTAAAAAGTGCGTCGAGTGAGTTCTTTTTGTGCCTTCAGGGAGGAGATCCACCAAGAGGGACTCTTTTTTTCGCTGACAAGATATTGTTTGCCAGAGATTTTTACGACTGCTTTCATTTCGTTCCTTAATTATTATGAATTAACTCTAATAATTCTATCAAAAACTAGCGATAAAAATCAAGTACACATCAGTAGCAATTACTTATAAAGTGGCGCCTGACCAAAAGGTCCAGTATACAACCCTATCGTCTTTATGTTCAGACGACAGCAGACTTCCTAAATACGCAATGACATCTTCTGGATTTGACTGAGATTTACCTTCGGGCAGATATGGAATATAGCCATTAATTATAAAGCCGCCACGCTCCCTTGCGATATCTCGAGATTCAGAAACTATACCGTAATTATTCTCCCATCCATCATCATATTCCTCGTGAAATATGGAACCTACAATTCGAGCTGTCCTACCATTTCCATCCTGAAATGGATGAAGTAGTACAATACCAAGCGCAGCCACATCGCCAAGCCGCTCCGGATTAACATCATCAGGAGATTCTTTTATCAATCTCATCAATTCGCTCATCACCTCGTAGCGATACTCAACAGGTATAGTTTCCTTGTCGCCTATTTTCATAACGCCATCTTCTAAAATCAATGAATCAGCAGACCCCTGAACTCCCCTATTAATATTATCGATAAGCCCAGCAAAATCCTCAAGGCTAACATTCTTAAATTGATCCGCCCTCTCCTTTGGCGTAGAGCCATCAATACCAGCCTCAGCTACAAGATTCTTAAGACCCTCCGCAGACAACACTTCGCCAGGATTCTTAATTTCGACTCCGTTCATAGTTGTTTGTTTTGGATGTTTTTCCATGTATAGACTATACAATAGCACAAAAAATCGATATAGTCAAGTTAGCAAGTAGCGTTTTTCGCCATAACGTTATTCGCCTTCAGCCAACCGCTCGGTGAGCCGCATTCCATATATTCACCCTTGGCCTCGCCAACAACAATCACGCCGCCACCATCGATGTAAGCATTAATCGCGTCAGTTAGTTCAAACTCACCTCTCTTAGGGTTCGCTGGCAAAGTTCGCGCCAACTCGAAAATCTCTTTGTTCAAGACGTAAAAACTTGAATTGCTGAGGTTACTTGGAGCTTCTTCCAATTTTTGGCTTTTCAATTATTCGCACAAAATTGCCCTGATCGTCAGTTTCAATGATCCCTGTTTGCGGAATAAATTCCTCTTCGACAGGATTTCCTAATAGCCCAGCCGACAATCCGCGCGATTCTACCAACTCCGCCAAATCAGCCGCGTTGAACCGCCGTCGCCACGCCAAAAGAATTGATCGCCCATAATCACAAAGGCCGACTCGCCCTGTTCGATAAATTCGCTCGCCAGACCAACTGGAATGCTTGTTCCGTAGCCACCAGTTCCCGGTTGAGTTAAAAAATGTATTCGGACGTCGCTAAGTGGAGCCACCAGAGGTAATTTATCTTCTTTTCCCGCACGGCGCAGATAATCGTTCAATTGAATATTCGATCGATAATAGCTCTGCACCTGTGTACTCTGCTCGCCAACTACGAAAGTAAATATCCTTCACACCCGCTCTTCACGACGTCTTGCACGATATAATCAATCACTGGACGAGTACCGACTGGCAACATACATTTTTCGATAGATTTGGTGATCGGCAACATTCGCGTGCCCCAACCAGCGACCGGAATAATAGCTTTAGTAATCATAGCACCTCCTACATTTTCAGCTCTTTGTGAGAGTAATTATACATCATTAATCATCAAAGTTGCCATCCGCACGAGACCAAAAATTTACGAATGTCTTCTATTTCGTCAGCGTCTAGCCGAATTGCCTGCGGCTCCCGCTGCTCTTTAATAATTTCTTCAGCAAGTCCATCCGCCAGCGGATCAATTGGCAAAAATCCTACTTTACTACCAAATAATTTGTTGAATAAATTTTGCATAACTTCTTTATTTTTTTATCAATTAACAGTAATATACTATCATAAGTATGATGAAAAGTCAATAGAATACCCTCCCCGCTAAGAGGAGGATATTCTAATTTCACTTACTGGTCTTTAAGCCTTTTTTCAGGAAATTTCTACCAATTTACCTTCGATTTTGGCGTCATATTTTTTTCCGATTCATCAGCCGCATAATTCAATTCCACAGCAAGAGTTTCAGCTTTAATGACGTCAGCGAAAGCGTCAATAGCTTGAGATATTTCAGAATCGTCACTGGAAATACTCAATACAATTCGATCATCTATCTGCAGACCAGCCTGCTTGCGTGCGCTTTGAACGTGGCGAACGATTTCACGCATCAAACCTTCGCGCTTTAATTCAGGAGTGATTGTTAAGTCATAAACAACGCTCGGCTGCGCTGACTCAGACTCTGAATCTGTAACAATTTCAACCGACTTCACGTTCAATTCATCTTTAGCGATATCGATCAAGAACTGCGCAACTTCCGCTGGCGTATCCTGAGAAATAGTATTAACAAGTTTCACAGACGCCAACGGCTGACGCACCTTAATTCCCTCCGATGCGCGCTTCGACAAGCCGTCATTCACCGCAGCACGCAGTGCATTCATGTCGCGTAGCATTGAACTATCTATTTCACCAGCCGGCAACCAATCTTTAAGATGAATCGACTCGTTATCGCCCGTCAAATTATGATACAATTCTTCCGCTAAGAATGGCGTAAACGGCGCCAGCATATAACTGAGTCGCACCAAAACGTAATGGAGCGTGCGATACGCGTCATTTTTATCACCATCATCTTCAGATTTCCAGAAACGGCGGCGACTGCGTCGGACATACCAGTTACTTGCGTCGTCTAAGAACGGCAAGATCGGCTTGGTTGCATCCTGAAGATTGTAATTATTAAGACCTCGCTCGACCTCTGTTATCAATTGATGCAACCTCGACACAATCCAAATATCCAACGGATTTGTTAAATCGTGAAGCGGATCTGACAAATCGCCATTAAACTCCCAGCCGTCAACTTCAGCATACATCGTGAAGAAGTCGTACATATTCCAGATCATACCAAGCTTACGTGCTACATCCATCACGTCCTTATCCGCCAAGGCAAAATTTTCGCCGTTTGTTAGCGGACTTGAAAGCATCAAGAATCGGAAGCTGTCAGCCGAAGTCTTGTTCATCAATTCCATCGGATCGGTATAATTCTTTAGCTTCTTGCTCATTTTTACCGTCGGCAGCATTGATAAATCCAGTACAAATCAAATTCTTCCATGGAGATTTACCAAACAAAGCCACGTTTACCGCTGTTAAGCTATAAAACCAACCACGTGTCTGGTCAATCGCCTCAATGATAAAGTCGGCCGGAAAACTTGCTTCAAATTTTTCCTTGTTCTCAAATGGATAATGGAATTGAGCGAATGGCATCGAGCCAGACTCAAACCAACAGTCCAAAACCTTACCGATGTGATGCATCTCTGCGCCGTCGCACTCAAACGTAACGTCCATAACTTGCGGCAAATGATAATCGTCCAACTTGCGGCCCGTAACTTCTTCAAATTCCGCAAAACTGCCGATCACCTTCACCACTTCCGTGCCATCATTTTTCACACCCTTCCATACTGGAATTGGTGTTGCCCAATAACGATCGCGGCTCAAATTCCAATCCGGCGCCTGCTCGATGATGTTATGGAATCGTCCAGTTCTCAAATTGTCTGGCGTCCAGCTTGTTTGCTCGTTCGCCTCCAACATTTCCTTTTTCTGGCTCTGAATATCCATAAACCAACTTGGGTGAGCACGGTACATCAATTTCGTGCCACATCGATGACAATGCGGATATTCGTGGCGAATATATTCAATTTTTCAGCGCCCGACCCTTCTTCCAGTAAAGTCTTCGCTATCTCCTTATTCACCTCCCAAATGTTGCGACCCAGCCATCTACCTTCTGTGTAATTCCCATCACCGTCAACCAGCGATAGTACTGGAACGTCATTTTTTCGACACAGCTCATAGTCATCCTCACCGTAAGCTGGCGCGATATGAACAATTCCCGTACCGTCCTCAGTCGTCACGAAATCTGCGTGAAGAATCTTATGCGCAGCCGGACCGCGATTTTCGAATAGCGGCTCGAATCTTTTACCCACCAATTCGGAACCCTTAATTGTCTTAACGATCGAATATTCAAGTGGCTGATGCTTTTCGTCTGTCATAACTTTCTCAACACGGTCACTTGCGATGTAAAACTTTTTATCGCCGTACGCCACCAAAGAATAATCGACATCCTGATTTACCGCCAAGACCATATTTGCCGGCAAAGTCCACGGAGTTGTCGTCCACGCAAGCAAATACTCATCCTCATCCTCCAGCTTAAAGTAGACGAACAAGCTCGGGTCGGTGTCCATTTGATAGCTATTTTCCATAGCCACTTCACTCTTAGAAATTGGCGTCGCATCCTTTGTGCAATAGACCAAAATCTTTTCGCCTTCGTAGATTTTGCCTTCTTCATAAAGTCTCTTGAACGCCCACCAAACAGATTCCATGTAATTATTATCCATGGTTTTATAAGCGCCCTTAAACTCGACCCAACGACCAATTCGCTCAATCGTATCTTCCCACTCGGTGCCAGTCCGAACCATAGCCGCTCGACATTCCTTGACGTAATCTGAAACGCTAATTTTTGTGCCAATCTCTTTTTATTAGAAATGCCCTAGCGTTTTTTTCGACGTAAACCTCCGCTGGCAGCCCGTGACAATCCCAACCCCAACGGCGCTCAACTCGCTGACCTTTCATCGTGTGAAATCGTCCCATCGTATCCTTCACCGTGCTAACCAACAAGTGTCCGTGGTGTGGCGTTCCCGTCAAAAACGGAGGACCGTCATAAAAAACCCAAGAATTATCAGCAGGACGTTGCGCGATCGACTTGTTAAATGTGTCGTCGTCTTTCCATCGCTGCACCCAATCTTTCTCATATTCCGCAGCTCGACGACGTGTTCCATGTTTGAATTTCATTACTTATCCCTTCCGCTTTGTATAGTTTACTTGTCTTCTAAGTCTTTTTAATTTTTTTACCATTAAATAACCAATAAGCTGCACCCCGGTACGCACCGCTAGTATTACGCTTGCCTTTTTTCTGGAAAATTTCACAGGTTAACGGCGACAATTTATAGATTTCGCCGTCATATTCAACCTCTCTCTCGCCAGCAACAGTTGCGCTAATGGATTTATCTTGCGCAAAGACAATCACGTCACCGTTTTTTTCAGCCCTTTTTGATAAAAACTAAATAGCGACCCCTGCTTTCGCAACCGCACTACATCGTCAAATGCATGCTCCTTATTGATATTTTTTTCGGATAAACTACTTGACCGTCAAATGCCAGTAACAGCTGTTTAACGAGTTCACAATCTAGAGCAAACAACTCACTATCATCAACTCGATGCTTACTAAAAAAATTTCATGCAGCAACGCCTCTTTATCATCATAATCATTGAGTTCGATAGCAAAAAAATTGCTTCAGCCCAGAAACGTTATAATATCCATTACGCTCAAGATGTCGCATTCTCTCGTTGTAGTTTTGTAATCCAGTTTTACCGATTTTAATCAGCCCAGAGACTGCGGTATTCATAATATAGACAATACCTTTCATCGCACTCCTTTCATAAATTAAAAATCACCTCTTTTGATTTCGAGAATCCGCTCAGGTGTTTTATGCGGACGGTACCATCTCGATTCCAAAAGAAGTGATTCTTTCAGCTCTTTATTTGCTATTTACGCAAGCTCACGGCAGGTTCTAATCTCGACTTTATGCCGATTTCTTCCCGCAGACTTCACGGCTGATAACCGCTCATTTCACGCCAATTAACATACGCGAAAACGCCCTACTGTTATTGTAGCGCTTTTTCATCAAAATCCCAAGAACTTTATTTAATTTCCAGACCGCCTAAAATACACTCGCCCTTAAGATATAACGTCTTTTTGGCAGAATCTTTAGGTAGAGTTTTATCATCAGTTCCGCCCAAAAATCCGCGCACTTCGTTCTCGATAATCACATCGTCTGGCAAAGTAATATTAACGCCACCGCAAAAAGTAAAAACTTCAATCACAGAACCGTCTTTAATCTTTGCTTGACGCAAATCCAAATCCACGCCGCCAAATATTGCAACCAACGAACCGCCAGTATAATCACCTTTTACAGAGTCTTCTTCGCCCCAAAAACAAGCAATTTTCTCATTAGCAGTGCCGTCTTTATCCAGCTTTTTAGAACACTTAGCACCCTTAAGACTAGTATTGAACATCATTGCCAAACCAGCAGCAATCAAAACTACAGGCCAAAACACTTTCCAAATACTAACGTCAACTATTCCGTAAGAATTGAAGCCAATCAGAACGCCAATCGCAACCAGCAATAATCCCCAAATCCACGCCGTTTTATTTCGATAATTGAATATATTCACCAGCCCAGACAATACAAATCCTGCAGCCCAAACTGTACCCCCAGAAAAATATCCCAGCTAATGTTGATGATATCGAGGTTCTTTAATAGTAAAAACCCCGCCGAGCGCCACGATTACAATGCTCAAAAAAACGCTCTAATCAGAGAACTTTTTTCTTCATATAACTATTCTATCACTTTTTTTCATAAACTCAACGTTTTTTAAATTGAACAGTTTTTTTGTTCCGTTTTTGATTTTATGACAATTATCACTATCAAGATAATGAACAAAAGTACTCCACCGCCAATCATCATTAACGCTGTAGTTGATGGCCAGAAGAACAATTCTTTTGACTCGGCGGTTTTTTTGTGATTAGCTCATTTTTGTCCTGACTAATTCCCCACTCGCCAGCCTTCTTTTTATAGGAAATCGACAACTCTACTTTATATTTTCCACCCCAAAACGGCGCCAAATTGCTATCATAATTAAACTGCCGCGTTTCATTCGCAATCATCGCATTCACGCCACCGTTTTTATAGACAACATTCCCCATTGGATCTTTCACGACCAGCTTTACATCAACATCAGCGGACACATTGCCAGAATTTTTTAAGTCAATTTCATACAATTGACTACTGTTAGAATTCTTAACATTAAACTTCTCAATCGTCACGTCGCGGTGAATATCGCCAGGAACGGTTATCGCCATACGGATAGCCTGACGAGTCTGAACTTGAATGCCGCCAGCATTATTTGACGCCTGTTTAACCTTCCGCTGAACAACCATGCATGCATTATGCTCGCCAACATCTGCTTTGCTTGGAACATTTACCGTAAAACCAACAAGCGCGTTCTCGTTCGCACCAAGAGTCACCTCTTTCTTAGAGACAGAAACCCACTTGCCCGCACCAACTTTGTCCTCTGACTTCTCTTTGCAAGCCATATCGCCAGTCGTCGTAACCGTACCGTCAACCGAATAAACTTCAATCGTTTCTTCTTTATCAGACCCGTTTTGAACATACAATTGGTCAGATTTCGAATCGCCACCAGAAAGATTATAGATGAAAATTGAGCTTGTCCTGGGATTATTCGGATCAGGATTTGCTGGTCGACCACCAATGCCATTAGCAGACATCGACACAGGCAAAATCAGTCCTGCAATCATCGCCGCTCCAATAACCCTACTCCACAACGAATTCTTCATATCCCTCCTTAAAAACCTATTATGCTTATTATATCAATGTCACACATAAAAGAATAGACACTCATCAGAATGTCTATTCTCGCTCAATACTCTAAGTCTTTTTTATTAAATAGCCGTGACAGTCTGAACCATTGGGAGAGTATATGTGCCAGCTGACTGAGAAGCTGGAATAGCCTGAGTCAATCCAATGCCCGTAATATAGCCAGCCCAAACTTTATCTGCACTAGCTGAGGCTGTCATTAATCTAACTGGATTACTTCCACTAAACGCAGTCGCAGCGTTTTTTTAATACACCAGTACCCGAGCCAATTACTGGAGTGATTGTTCCCGCCGAAGGATTGACTGTTAATTGTCCAGTAGTAGCATTAGCATTATATTTATAAGTGTCAGATCCAGCAGAACGCCATTCACCAGACCCTGGCTGAAGAGCATTTAGAGTCAGAGTCCAGCCATTATTTGCGGCACCCGGATTTTCAACATAAATACGATTCTGATTATCTCCAAATGTTCCAGTTGAAGTCTGCTGCGAAAACGATACGGTTTTAGCTGCCATAGAAAATGTTGGATTATTAACCACAACATTACTTGAATTACGAATGTCAGTGCTCAAGACCCCAGGGTTAATCGTCTGAGATAACTTAGAGTTGGCGGTAGTTGCAGCATTGGCAACAGAGGAATTCGCCATATTATATAATCCCAATAGACCAACCACGCCTACGCTCGCAATGATTAATAATGTTAATTTCTTCATTTTTCTCCTTACTTAATTGATTTAATTTATTATGCTAATAATTACTGTGGTTATTTTTTCATTCATCCCTCTTTTTCTGTTTTTAACAATAAATAACATAATGAACGCCGCAACAATTACACCAATGCCAGCAGCCATAATCATCCATAAATTAATTCCCGTATTAGCCAAAAGCCTTGCTTATCTCTTTAATAACCTTCGGAATAACAATAACATCTTCAATAGTCTTTTCTACGGTCTTTTTCGGAGTAGTAAATGAAAAATCAGCAAACCGCACTACTTCCGGAGATGTCGCATTAGCCTTCAGTTTAGTCGTAACGCGACCGTTATAAGTGTGTTCTGGAGCTGGCGGCATAAAATTGTCGCCTGGATGATTATTCTGCCAATTTGAAAAATCCAACACCCATATATTTCCGTTAACTTTAAGCTCGCTGTCCCACCCCAAAACAAAAGTCCTACCACCAAACTCAACCTTCAAATCGTGCTGACCCGTCGCAGGATTAGCTACTGTATGAACCGCGTCATAAACGCCATACACCAGCAGATCTTTCCCATTTACCAAATCAAACTTAGAGAACTTTGGCGGAAAAATCGGACAAATTGACTCATTCATCTGGCTACCTGTTTCCAGAGAATCACGAGCGCAATCAGTAATCACTTGCGACAATTTAGAATTAGCCGACGAGTCCGCAAAAGCCGAATAAGGGCTGCTCAAAGTAGCTAGTAATGTTATGACGATGAATAATTTTTTTACTCTATTTTTCATACTCAACCCTATTGCGCCGTTACCGTTAATGTCATTGGCAATTCATAAGTTCCTGGTTTTTGATATGCTGGAATAGTCTGGTTTAATCGAATGTTCTGTAGCAAAAATGCGCACCCCAATTGACCAGTTGATCCGCCACTGCTCATCAATGTAACGCCGTTAGCCGTAGCAGTCCCTACCTTAAATTGAGAATCAACACCCTTTGATATTCCTGATGTCTGGCAAGTTGACCCGCTCAATGAACTACCCGAAGCTAAGACGGACGATGTCCCAAAATTGACAGACAGAAACCCCTGATCGCCATTAGTGCCGTTGAACATATACGATTCCGCGCCGCCAGTTCGCTTCCACTTGGCGGTCGCACCGTCAGATGCCGACAACACAACGCTCCACCCAGAGCTGGTCTGCGTATTCGTCACTTCAATTTGCTTCGAGCTTGAGTTGGACAAGAAAGCGCCGGTAACTACACTGCTATTACTCATAGTCGAATTGTCAAACTTCGTACCAGTATCTGTAATTGTAGCGCCAGCATTATCCCTAAACCGAATATCTAACGATCCAGGAGCGGTCTTAAATTCTGGATACATTGTGTAGTTATCAATACTGGACCCAGGAGCGACAGTCGTGTCGGTTGCTACGCGGACGCAATAATTTTCGTTCCTATCAAGCCCCTTTTATCAACAAGCGCCAGATCCCACACACCCACTTCGCCGGCAGATATTTTTTGCGCATTCGTAAATGTGCCAGCCGCCCCGCTTTTTCTCACCAGACTTTGAGGTCGAGAAGCGGTAGCTCCTGCCGGCAATTCTGGATCGGTTGAATTGCTATTTATATTAGCGCCGTCAGCGGGACCGCTCACAGAATAAGCGAGTTTTTGACGCCCCAGCCACGACTTGCCAATCTGAACTACTTACCGCCGAACAAGTTACCGCGCTGCCTTTTTTAGCGTATTCGACACGCAACTTCATTGATGAAGAATCAACAGCTCCCCCTGGAGGCGCTATTAGCGTAGGACGCGTGACAGGACTATTACTCGACTGGCCATTCCCTACCTGCCCCTTGTTATTATTACCCCAACAATACATCTCGCCCGTACGTAAAGCGCATAAAAAGTCTTTACCTACATACATGGAAGTTTCACCAGAACTCGTAAATGGAACATTCACTTTTTACGGAGCGGGCAAAAATCCTGTAGCAGCCCCCACTACCCATTTGACCATTAGAATTATCACCCCAACAATAAATTTCGCCAGTGTTTAATACTATACACGTAAATTCGCCGCCAGCGTAAACATTTTTAACAGTCTTTCCTCCAGAAAGGATACTACTACCAAAAGCGCGTGAGGCAATATTTCTATAGCCAAATGTTGCATTACCCTATCTGACCCTTGTTATTTTTTCCCCAACAATACACTTCTTGACCACCAGAAATAACAGCACAGGCATGTGAATCACCAGCAGATATTGACTCAACTTTTTTTCCATTAAAACCTTTGACTGCAGTAGGATATTGAGTTCTACCACCAGCAAGTCCTACTCCAGTCCTCCCCTTGTCATTAGACCCCCAACAGAATGCTGTGCCTTCAACTGTCGAAGCGCACGTAAATTTATCTCCTGCAACAACCTGTTTAACCGATTCCGTCCCAAAGTTACTCATATTAACCGCTGTTGGCGTGTTCGAGCCTAAGAATACATCACGACCTAATTCTCCGTTTATACCTTTACCCCAACAGTACAATTTTCCCTCCGAGTTAAGCGAACAAGTATGCTCATTACCCGCAGCAATTTGAGAGACGACTGTGGTTGCGAATTCTCTAACTGGATATGGAGCATTCTTCTGAACTATACCATTATTTCCTAGTCTTCCATATATACCCCAGCCCCAACAATAATCTTTATTGTCAGAAGCGATTGCACAAGTGTGATAATAGCCAGTGGTAATCTGTTTGATAGTTTTCCCATTGAGTACGTCTTGTGTATATACAGGTACTGGGGTTGTTGATGAGGTGGTTGAATTAGTGCCAAGAACTCCATACTGACCATTACCCCAACAATAAACACTATCATCCGACATAATGGCACAGTTATGCTCAGACCCACTTCCGTATTCAGCTATTTTTTTAAAATATGCACTCTTATTTTGAAGACCAACCCTCAGCCGAAAATCAGCGCCAACTTTTGGTAATGTGGCAGTGGTGTTAGTATTTGCAAGCGGACTACCTGGATTAATACCATTGGACGATTCGTATAATCGATAAGAAACTTGCTCCACTTCAACCTGCTTGCCACCACTAGGAATAGTCGCACGACTTTGCTGAGAACTCAAAAACATAAATCCTAAAGCTGCGCTAACGACAATAAAACCGCCAAGGATAAAAAATCTCTTGGCTTTACGGTCTTTTATTATTGATAACGTTCTTTTATGTTCCATAGTGGTGGTATAGATTGAGCATAAATATACATCATAAATATACCATAAGCACTTTACATAAAAGCAAGCAAAAACTAGAGCAATTGACAAATTT